>ERZ772957.378-NODE-378-length-37373-cov-5.056434_pt1 | contig 37373 bp, 44 predicted proteins | sample MGYA00580682_ERZ772957 | MGnify/ENA primary metagenome ERZ772957 (study PRJEB29015, sample SAMEA2737921) | human oral metagenome | biome: human oral; feature: human-associated habitat; material: dental | place: China | collected 2025 ...
TATGGGAGTGAAGTAAAAGCTCTTCGTCTACACGAGGTTGATTTAATCCCTGAGAATGCAGAGGGTTACCAAAAGAGAGAAATCGATTGGGAACAGCGCAGGTACGAGATTGCAAAAGATGCAATGAATAGCATTTTGACAGCACCTGTTGTAGATGGAGTTAACCCAAACCCAAGTGTCGAAGATATTGCAACGTTTTCCGTAAGGTTTGCCGATGCGCTAATCAAAGAACTGAAAGGAGGCAGCAATGAAGCGTAGGTGTATAAACTGCGAACACTGTTACAACCCTATCCCAGGCAGTAGCCGTATTGATTTTCAGTGTTGCGGCTTTGGATTGAAAGATGGTGCTGCTCCTGTTGGTGAATTCTGTCCTATGGATGGGAAGAAACTACAGAATTTGAAGAAAGGAGACAAATGAAATGTTATTTAAGGGCAGCCGTAAAACAAGCAGAAGTAGATGCAAATAAATTAAGTGCTTCTCTTCAAGTAGTGGAAAGACACTTGGTTTTTCGTGGTTTTCAAGAAGACGATATTCCACAAGTTACTATTTGCAACGGAGATGAAATAATACTCGTTTACAGAGGTAGTGAAATAGATGCTCCAACATTTATTGAGATAATGGAGGAGGCCGGCTATATAACAAAAGATAATTTTATATTATGACACGGGAAGAAAAAATTAAGGAAGCAGCGCAAAAGTATGTCGGTTTTATCGGCGTAGAAGATAAAATCACCTTAAAAGATGCTTTTAAGATTGGTGTAGAGTGGGTATTGGCTAATCAGTGGTACTCTGTTGCTGATGGAGACTTGCCGACACAAGACGGAGAATATCTTGTTTTAGTTTTAGGCGTGGCAGAATTTTTCCACTACAATGTAGAAAGTAATTACTGGAGCAAATCAAGAGCATCTTTTTATAAAGACTGGTGTGTGCAAGATAAAATTACTCATTGGATGGAAATTCCAACTTTACAAACTTAGATATGATAGGACTTGTAAAAAAATGTAGAAGCCTAAAAATTGACCGCTTCGGAGTATATTACTGCTCCAGCTGTCATGTCTGCTATCGCACAGTTTGCGAGAGCAACATGTTTGTTACAGTACTACATCTCGGATCAAATATTCATACAATAAGAAACGAACAGATTAAGTATTAGGAAACATTAAAATTCTTTCCAATTCTTGACATTTTGGAAAGAAATAGAAACAATATGAACAATTGGAACAAACTTAGAGATCTCGCCTATCAAACAGCGAAAGATCATGGATTTCATGATGGCGATGAGAGTGTGCAACATTACCTCTGCTTGGTAATAACAGAACTTGCTGAAGCTGTTGAGGCGGATAGAAAATGCCGGAGAGCAAGGGTGGATATGTACGAAAAGGAAAGCACAACACCACAAGTACAACAACATGTCGATAAACACAAAGAATTTTGCTTTAAGATGTTTATCAAGGATACTGTTGAGGATGAGCTGGCAGATGCCACAATACGACTCTTGGATCTCGCTGGAATGATAGGGCTGAATCTGAATGCAAAGATCCCTCAGATGATCAATGTGTGTAACTCTGTGAACGATGGACTGGGTACTGAGTACACGGACTCAACACTTACAGAGCACATTTACCAGATCATAAGAGAGCTTACAAGAATAGATCCAAAAGATGCTATCATTTGTGCCCTTGGTGAAATAGTGACACTGACTGAGTTTCTGGAGATAGACCTGGCAAGGCACATAGAGCTTAAGATGGAGTATAACAACGGGCGTAGTCACAAACATGGTAAAAAGTATTGATATGAATGCAGAAAAGAAAAAAGTGATCCTCACTCTGTGCAAGGTGTTTCCTGTAACACATAGCCAGACTGGAAAGCCTACAGAGTTTGGTAAGCACCTCCAGGAGGGCGTGAAGATCCACACAGTTCGGGGCAATAACAAAAACCTCTGGGATCAGAGAGTCGATCAGATAAAGGCTGGCAAAAAGTATCTCTCGGTGAGGGAATGGAGTGGCAGACCTTACAACTCTGAGCAAAGGGAAATAGCCCAGCACCAAAATGTTGGGCTGCAACACATAACAATAACGAATAGTACAGACGATTCAGAACCACAATGTTGGGTTGATGATAAGAAAGTCTCTATTCGTGAAATTGCCAAGAATGATGGTCTTTCGGTGGAAGATTTTGTAGAATGGTTTCTTAAGGAAACAAACGTGTTTGAGGGTGTGATAATTCATTTTACGAATTTCAGATACTAAACATAATTACAATTATAATTCAAAATTAAATAAGTTATGAAGATTTTATTTTTCGACCTGGAAACGACAGGAACACTACCAGGTAAACACGGTATTCACCAGATTTCTGGTCAGATCGTTATTGATGGCGATGTAAAGGAAAAATTTGACTTTCATGTACAACCTAATCCAAAGGCTGAAATTCTGGATGATGCTCTTGCTGTAGCAGGTGTAACCCGTGAACAAGTTCTCGCTTATCCGCCAATGGGTGAAGTGCACAAGGAGCTTGTGGCAATGCTTGGGAAGTACGTAGATCAGTTTAATAAAAGGGATAAGTTCTTTCTTGCTGGTTACAACAACGCAAGCTTTGATGATCAATTCTTTAGGGGCTTTTTTCTACAAAATGGAGACAAGTATTTTGGGTCTTGGTTTTGGAGCAACCCTATTGATGTGATGGTGTTGGCAACTCCTTTCATGGCTAACCAGCGCAATCAGATGCCTAACTTCAAGCAGGGTACTGTGGCAAAGACTCTCGGTATACAGGTAGATGATAATAAGCTACATGATGCTATGTATGATATTGAGATCTGTAAATCCATCTATGACAAGGTCTGTGGAAAATATTAACGAAATTGTATCAACATGCAAGGTAAAGACAAAGTAGTTGTCAATAAAAACACAGACAACAAGGAAAATAACAGACCGATTTACCCTCCTTATTTTGCAAAGCGAAAGGCAAAAATGAACAAGGAGCTAATCAAAATACTGGAAGAGACTGCAACCTCAGAGGTTGTTGCATCCGATAAATATGGTGAATATCGTGTAGGTGTATTTCTACACGGGTGTTGTGTCGTGACTGTTTGTTATGAGGATGGTGTTTGGAGCTGCCAGATCTACAGTGACAATCCTATTACGCTACCTATCATCCAACAGATCCGCTACAAGTTCTTACCAGATGCACTTGTGATGGCACAGCTGTTTACCTCCAGGGAGGTAAATAGGCTCCAGAAAAGTGTAGTGCTTTATGAGATCCCAGCAGAAATGTTTGGAAGTGGCGAATCGGAAGATAAAGAAGTGTTGAAATGATCTATATTGGAATAGATACAGGCGTGCATACAGGAATCGCTGTTTGGGATAACAAGCAGCGTTCCTTTGAGTGTGTCGAGGCTGTCAAGATCCACCAGGCTATGAAGACAGTATTAGATCGCGCTAAGGAGTGCCTGGAGCGAGGTGTAAGGATCTGTGTGAGGGTGGAGGATCCAAGACAGCGTACCTGGTACGGAACAAACAAGATGAGCCGCGAGGAGGAGCGAAAGAGGCTCCAGGGCGTTGGATCTGTCAAGCGTGATGCCTCTGTGTGGGAGGATTTCCTTACTGATCTGGTGAAAGAGTTTGGTACAGTTCTGGACTTTCAGATGGTAGCCCCAAAGAATAACAAGACAAAGCTCAGCTCTAATCAGTTTAACGCCTATACCCGCTGGAATAGGCGCACAAATGAGCACGGTAGAGATGCTGCAATGTTGGTTTTTGGCTTTTAGTTAGTTAAGCAGAAAAAATTACTGAGATTATATGTGTTTATCAAACACATTTTGTACCTTTACATCAAAATTTTTAGCTACATAGTATGGAATACTTTTTATTGTTTCTTGTTGTTTTGATAGTCGCTGTAATATTTGAGCGTCTTCTGTCTGGCACTCATGTTGAGGGCTTGCTAATTAACAAGCCTATCAAGGCAAATGATAAAGTTCACATATACTTGAGTGGCAAGTACAACAGAACAGCCACAGTTAACAAGGTTGAGGCTCACAGAATGTTCATTTACGAGAAGTTGCCATTGCATATAGAGCACAGGGGGCGTTTTTATGCCACTGGACGTACGGCTGATGGTAGATCTCTTACGTATGTCGCTAATCGTAATCACTTTTGCTATGTTCGTTTGGCTGAGTTATTGAGAATCATTTTTGCAATACCAGACAACGCGTATATGCTTGAGCCAAATACAGATGAGCCTGTAAATTATGACAGGGGCGATCTTTCAGATGAGGATGAGGAATGAAATGCACTGAGGTTCTTTTTAAGAGTCCATCTGATCTTACTGCTCTGGCAAACAATCCAAGAAAGATCACAAAGGCTGATTTCCAAAGGCTGGTTGATAGTATCAATATCAACGGCTTTTGGAAACACAGGCCTATGGCTTTGGAGGAGAAAGATGGTAAGCTGGTTGTACTGGCTGGAAACCAGAGGCTCAAAGCTGCCAGAAAGCTAAAACTCAATGAAGTTCCATGTGTCATTTACAGCGATCTCACGGAAGAGGAGCGTGTGGACATTATCACACGTGACAACATTAACAACGGTGAGTTTGATGATGTTGTGCTCAATGAAGATCCTATGTATGCTGATCTGGATCTGGAGTTTATAGGGTTACAGCTGCCAGAGCCTGAAAATCCAGAGGTTCCAAAGAAAAAGGCGAAAGCTAAGGCAATGGATCCAGAGCCTGGAGATCCAGACAGTGAGGATGAGGGCGATGATGAGGATCTGGTGGATGATAGCAAGGAAGCTTTCTACAGATCAATGCTCGGCGACTTCCTCTATGATAGCGATAACAAGTTCGAGATCCCTAACCTCCTCCTGGATCAACAGCCTAAGCACGTAGAGCTGCCACTGAATCCCTGGGGGGCTAACTCCAGACTGAGGAAAGGTGTGAGCACTTATCATTTTTATGTAGATGATTACAGATTTGAGGCTCTATTTAAGGATCCGATCAAGCTGCTACAGAGTGGATGTAAACAGATTGTGGAGCCAAATTGTAGCTGTCATGATCAGACGCCTATAGCATTTGGCATTTATCAGATCTATAGGAAGAGATACCTTGCGCGCTATTTCCAGGAATGCGGTGTAAAGGTCTGGGTGGATCTGAATGTGTCTCACAAGTTTATTGAGTACAACAAAAAGGGTATTCCAGATGGATATAACGCATTCTTTACGCGCGGCCTTGATGGCTGGCTTGAAAGCTTAAAGTTAGATCTTAAGGTCGCTCAGGAAATCTCCAATCTGGAAAAGCCAAATCTATGTGTATATGGAGGTGGTGAGGAGATTCAGGAGTTCTGTAGAAAGAATGGGCTGTTATATGTAACTGACTTTATTAACGCAAAGAAAATGTGACTATGGGGAGAAATGCAGGCGGAATCACAAACAGGATACAATCAACGGATTTAACGGTAGGTCAACTCGGTTTGCTTCCAAGCGTAATAAAGCATTATGGCGGCAATGGGTTTATTGCTGATATGGTAAAGGAATACAATAGAGGTATAAGAGAAACTCTCGCCTCCTATGCTCATCAACTTGATGGAGTAACAATCAATGATAGCGGCAAAATTACAGCATTAAAACGAAAGGTTGATTATCTCCATAAGAATAAGCACCACGGTACAAAACATCAATTTGCAAACCACATAAGAGAATATGCGCGCAATGTAACATCTGGTAGGTATCACAACACTATTCTTAAAGCTACAGGCCTTTCTCTTGAAATCTCATATGGTTATGGAAAAATGAGAGCTGACGCAATTTTTCTTCCTAAAATGGTCAATAAATTAAAGCAGTTAAAGCAATTATAATAAAACAACATCGTTTACGAGAAATAAAATGGGCAGAAATTCAGGTGGAGGATCCAGGGGAGGCTTACAGCCTGGCGATGGCAACTACAAGGGCAAGATCGCCAAGGTGGAGAGTCTTATCCACATCAAGGATCCACAGGCATATAAGGCGGTAGTACAAGCTATCTCAAGGTATCATGCAGTTATGGGTGTAAGACAGAGGAATGTAAAGCTTGCAGAGCTTGGCGCAAACACTTACGGTGTTCACGTGACAGTTGGAGGAAAATCAGATGCCGTATATCTCAACAAGTCACATTTTAACCAGAGCAAGAACAAGATCGCTGCTGATCACAAGAGAGGCTATGATACTGGCTGGAGTACACGAACAAACAAGCCGGTAGCGCACACAGTCACACACGAACTTGCTCACGCTACCTGGAATGCTCACTTGACAGGAGCAAAGCAAGTGGCTGCTGGTAAGGAGGTGAACAAGCTCTACGTAACCTGGCTAAAGGACAAAAAGAAAACTGGTTACGGACAGTATGCCAAGACCAATGTATCTGAGTTCTGGGCTGAAACAGCCACAAAGGCTGTGCACGGTAAGGCAGACAAGTACACAAGGGCGGTGAAAAAGATCTGTAAGAAATACGATCTGTGAGCCGCTGATCTGATAACACATATTCCATAACAATAAAACAGAAAGCTAAAATGAACAAGATTGAATTAACCGCTGATGAGATCAAGGTGATTGAACAGCAACTGAATGGTGAGATTGAGGTCTGGAATGCAACAGATGAACAGCAGAGGATCCTTACAAAGGTGACAAACCAAGCTGAGGAGTTGCTTGATGAGCTTGATGCTTACGGTGAGCTTGAAGGTGATTTGATCGCCTGGTACTACAGAAAGTATAAGGCTCAGAACGCTCAGTAGAAAAAAGGAGGATCAGATGCAAGATATCTATGTGTCTGATTTTCTTTTACCTATAAATGTGTTCAATAAACACATTTTCTATGATACCACGGATATACGATGAACTATGGCAAAATTCAAGAAAGGCGAACACAACGGCAAGGAGTTTTCAAAGGATTATCAGCCGAAAAACAGGCGAAAGCCAAAGATCTTCACTGTTTTAAGAAAGAGCTGGGGGCTTAATATTGATCTGAAAGCTACTCTTGATGAGTTTACAAGGGAACAAGTTGAAGATCTTTTGAAAGCTGTTCTGTATGTCGATCCAAGGGAGACGCTGATACTCAACAAAAAGCTGAATGAAGAGTTTAAGGAGATTCAGGCAAAGCTATCCAATGGCGAGGAAGTAAAGCCGATCCCAAAGGACAGCAAGCTCTGGCAGATCTTTCTCTGTATCAATACGGCAATCCAGAAAGAGACGATCGCTGGAAAGTCTGACACAGTGCGCTGGATCCTGGAGTATCTTCTTGGCAAGGCAACACAGCCTATTGAGGGCGATATCACCAATACCAACGTATCAGCCAATCAAGATCTCTCAATGCTGAGCACTGAGGAGTTGAATCAATATCTGGAGTTACAAAGAAAGATACAGGCAGGAAAAGGTTAATCTACATGGGTCGGTTTAAGGCAACGATCATACCTCCATTATTGGTCGCAGAAATAGAGCTGTGGAAACGTTGCAGCTTTGATTTCATTTGCAAACAGGGAGGAAAACACCATAAGAAGCAAGAAGAGGCTCTAAGTCTACTTACAGATGATGAACACGTAGAGATCTTGTATGGTGGTGCTGCTGGCGGTGCTAAGTCTTGGACTGGTGCTGCCTGGCTGCTCTTTATGAGCCTTTGTTATCCAGGCACCAAATGGTTTATTGGTCGTGCCGAGCTTAAGCGTATCACTCAGAGTACATATATCACATTCAAAAAGGTGTGCTCTCAGTATGGTGTGCCAGACGAACTCTGGAACTACAATGGCCAACTCAACTATATAGAGTTTCATAATGGATCAAGAATAGATTTCTTGGATCTGAAATATATTCCATCCGATCCTCTATATGAACGATATGGATCTATAGAGTTTACAGGTGGCTGGATTGAGGAGGGCGGCGAGGTAAATTTCGGTGCTTATGATACTTTGAAAACGCGTGTTGGAAGATGTCTAAATGCCGAGTATGGGTTGAGGCGAAAGCTGTTTATCACGTGCAACCCTAAGAAGAACTGGATGTATGATATTTTCTATAAGCCCTGGAAAGCAAATAATCTATCAGATTATATGGCTTACCTGGCGTGCCTGGTTCAAGAAAATCCATTTATTGATCCAGACTACATAGAGGGTCTGAAAACAACCAAAGATAAGGTAAAGCGTGAACGCTTGCTGAAAGGCAACTGGGAGTACGATGATAACCCAAACGCCTTGTGCTCACACGATGCTATTACAGCAATCTTTGGCAATATACTTGGAAAGAAGACAGGTATTAACTATTTGACAGCGGATATTGCGCGCTTTGGATCCGATCATGCCAGGATTACAGTGTGGGATGGATGGGTAATCATAGATTACAAGTGCTTTGCTATCTCCAAAACTACAGACATACAGCAGTACATTACCAGATGTCAGAAAAAGTACAGGATCCCACGCTACAGATGCCTGGCAGATGAGGATGGTGTCGGTGGTGGTGTAGTGGATAATTGCGACATAGAGGGGTTTGTAAACAACTCATCACCTCTTGATGGAGAGAACTACCAGAATCTACAGGCACAATGTGGATACAAACTCGCTGAGCATATTAACGCCTCTGATGTTGGTGTGGAGGATGGGCTTATGAGTTATGAGGAACAGGAGGAGATCACCAATGAGCTTGAACAGCTACAGACCTGGAAAAGTGACAGTGATGGTAGGCTTATGCTGAAACCAAAGGCAGAGATAAAACTTGATATAGGAAGATCTCCAGACTGGAGAGATGTTTTTCTGATGAGAGCTTGGTTTGACTACAATGAGTATGATATCCCAGAAAATATAGAGCAAAGATTAGGTTTAACCTAAAAATATAGTTATGAGCTTGATAAATTACATTAAAAACGAGATTAAAGCTGCTGTTGGCTACCGACAAAGCTTTGAGGAGCTGCTGTACAGTAAAGATGTTTCCAGGGCACTTGCTATGATGACAGACCGATCAGAACTTGCCATCAAGAACCTGAAGGAGTACAATATCAGTAAGCATAAGATCCAGGAGCGCAAGGATCGTGCCGTGTATGATAAAAAGGGAAACTTTCTCAGATGGAGTAAGAGACACAGAATCGCTATACCTTATCAGCAATTTATTAACGAGATTGCTTTAGTCTTCATGTATGGCAGGCCTGTAAAGTGGTTGCAAGACACAGATGGGACAGACGATGCTTTTGACAATTACAAGAAGATTCTCAAGGAAGTACGCTTTAATGCTGCGCTCAGAGAGGCTAAGCGTGCTGCTGGCGCTGAGGGATGCTCTGCTATTCTATATCACGTATATAGAGATGCAGAGAATAAGCCTAAGTTGCTTCTGAATGTACTCAGCAAGCAGAATGGAGACACTATCTATACCGTTAAAGATCAATACAGGAGACTTGTAAGTTTTGCTTGGGGTTATTATTTGACTGAAGCTGGAAATAGGACTATATATCATGTAGATATATATACGGCAGAAAAAGTTTGGAGGTGCAAGCGTGACAACTTAGGCTGGGAGGTGGAACAGTCTGAGAATCCTATCAAAAAGATCCCTGTGCTGCTGTTTGAGCAAGAGGTGGAATGGGATGGTGTACAATCAATGATTGACCGATCAGAGGAACTTACCTCAGTTGATGCCGATGTAAACGATCGCGTTGCTAATCCTATAATGGTTGCTACAGCTGAGATTCTTAACTCTCTCCCCAAGCAAGAAGATGAGGCAAAGCTGCTTGTTCTAAAGAATGGCGGAGATGTGCGCTATCTTACTTGGGATCAAGCAAGCCAGAGCAAGAGCAATGAGTATGAACGCCTGGATAAGCACATTCTTTCAAAGTCTTTCACTCCAAACATAGACTTTGATAATATGAAAAACCTTGGAAACCTTTCAGCAAAGGCGATTCGCAAGGTGCTGCTTATGGCTTACATCAAGGCGGACAGGCGAAAGGAAACACACGATGGGTATATGAACAGGCACATATCTTTGATGCTTGCTATTCTTGGAAATGTGCTTGACTACAAACACAGTGCAGACTACATGGCTTTGGGGATCTCTCACGAATTTCAAGAGCCGTTTGGAGACGATGTTAGCGACATGCTTGCAGACCTAAGCAAACAATATAATGATGGCTGTCTCAGCCGTGAAACATATTTGGAATTGTCTTACCTGGTGAAGAATGTGCGACAAGAGGCAGAGCGCATCAAGCAAGAGCAGGATGAAGCTATGGAGCGACAGCAAGAACTAAATAGGCTTGATGCTTTTGAGCCGACAGACTAATAATGGCTACACGTAAGATACAAAAAGTAGAGAAGCAAAAGCTTTATTGTAGGGATTGCGAGTTGGCATACGACTATCACGAAAAGAATGTAAAAGGCGAGTTATTTATGTGTCGATGTCCTTTCCACAAATTTGCACGATTCTTAAACCACGATACATGTAACGATCATTTTAAGCCAAAGAAAAGGTAATGGGGAAGTATCTATCTGGCAAAGCACTACAGCAAGCAGTATTCAAGCGTACAGAGGGATATGCTGCTAACGTGAGGAAGATCTACCAGGATTCACTTGGTAAAATCATAGATATAGTAAAAGGTACTGAGTTGGAGGAGGGTACGCCTTTCTCTTTCAGTGCCTATGGCTATTCTGAGGAGGTAACGCCTATTCTCAGATCTATGTATTCCAAGGTGTACCGGGAGATCAAGGGCGGTGCTAAAAAGGAGTGGATGATGGCAGCTGATAATAATGATGAGCTTGTAAAGTCCATCTTCGGAGTTGCCAGCATAGAGGATCACCACTTTGCCAGATTCTTCAAGAGAAACCTGGATGCTATGGATTCTCTCTTTGCAAGAAATGAACATGGCCTTAATCTCTCTCAAAAGATATGGAGGTACACAGAGCAGCTGAAAACAGAACTGGAGGATTCTCTGGCTCTTGCTATAGGTGAGGGTACGCCAGCCAACAGGCTTGCAACAAAGATCCAGCAGTATCTCCAGGATCCAGATAGATTCTACAGGCGATTTAGAGTAAAGATCGGTGAGGATGAGAACGGACAGCCCATCTATGGTAGGATCTGGAAACGTAGGATCTGGAGTGCGGCTGATCAGAGCTACAAGTGGATAGATGATGACCCAAGAAAGTATCACCCAGGTAAAGGTATGTACAGATCAAGCTACAGGAACGCTCAGAGGCTTGCACGTACAGAAACCAACATAGCCTATAGATCCTCTGACTATGAGCGATGGCAGCAGCTACCATTTGTGATAGGGATAAAGATCTGTTTGAGCAACAATCACCCAGTACCAGATATTTGTGATGATCTGATAGGTATCTACCCTCCAGATACAAAGTTTACAGGCTTTCATCCTAACTGTAGGTGTTATGCAGAGCCTGTCTTGGCAGATAAAGCCACACTGGATAAAATGCTTGAGAAAATAATGGATGATGAGAATCCAGCTGAAATAAAAGATCCAGGCATAGTAAATGAGCCTCCTGGCACTTTCCGTACCTGGATGAGGGATAACCAGGAACGATATGAGAAAGCCAAAGGAAAGTGTACTCTGGGCTATTTCTTCAAGGATAACCAGAGCCTGGTAGAGAAAGCTATCTATGGACTGTCACCAGCAGAAAAGAAAGCTCTATCATACTCTGATAAACTCGTGGATCCTCTGGCTATCCTCAAAAAGTATGGCGCTGATGGACTGGATAACCTCTACAGTGCAGTCAGTGCTAAGCTGTCAATGATGCTACAAGGCACACTTCAGCAACAAAAGAACACGCTGGAGTTTGAGATCAACTGGGTAAAGCAATTTAAGAAATATGCTACCTGGGAGGAGGCCACTGCTGCCTATCAGAAAGCACTTGACAAGGTAAACATCCAGATCCAAAAGGAAGAGATCAAGAACCTGACTGCTGGAGTAGATAATTTCCTGGCTGATCATCCTGGCAGCAAGGTAGTGAAAAAGATTAAGAAACAGATCCAGGATGCTCTGGATGCAGATGATCTGACCACAGCAAAGGACCTGATCAACTTTGCCAACAGTAAGGTGGAGGCGTACAACACCCAACAGGCAAAGAAAGCAATCAAAGCCAGCGTTACAGAATCCACTACGGATATAGAGGCGTATTGTGATGAAAACAGAACCTTTGAGAGCAAGGTGTGGAGCCAGGAGGATTTCAACAAATTCCAGCCTCGTATGATAAAGGATACACAGAAAGGGTGGCTTAACGGATCCCATGAGGCGCGTCAGTCTATTATCGACTATACCAACGGAGATTATTATAGTGTCAACAAAAGCTACTACTTGGATCATACAGGTTGTGAACAAGGTAAGCTTATGAGTGAAATCATTGATCACTGTGTATTGTCAGAGGACACTGTGCTGAGGCGTGGAACAGACTTTTCGGAGCTTGGATCCATATTCGGTGATGAGTTCAAGAGACTCCTGGATGCTGGTGATGTAGCTGGGCTTAACAAACTGGCTGGATGCAAGGGCGTGAATGAGGGATTTATCAGCACCTCATTTGATATGAAAGGAGGCTTTTCTGGAGCAGTGGATCTACGCATCTATGCACCAAAGGGAACACAGGCGATCTATGCAAAGCCCATCTCCATATATGGTGATCAGCTCGGAAAGGAGTGGAATGCTATGACAGCCAGAACAGACTTTTTACAGGGGCGTGAGAATGAGGTAGTCGTGAACAGAGGTTATCAGCTAAGGTTTGTCAAAGCTGAGCCTGGGCAGTACCACGGCTCAAATGTTACTATCTATGTTGAGCTGCTTACAAGGGGCGCCAGAGCAGTTATATAGATATGAGTATCGAGAGGAAATAAAAAAAGATCCAGGGGCGTTGAACCTCTGGATCCTTTGTTTTGTCACAGCTCAAAGTACATTTGCAGCCATTCTTTGCTCGGATCTGCTGTCTGCATCTTCATAAGCTTATCCCTCACGGCCAACTTGTAAACCTCCTCTGCTGTATCTGCTTTGCTAAGCTCCTGGATCATGTATTTACGCTGCCACAGATCCAGCCAGCCGTTATAGCCAGACACTACACTATATTCGGCATCCCAAATCTGCTGCCTCAGATACTCCTTTGTGTACTCTTTGCCTGTCTTTCCATCTGGATTGTAGGGATTATTAGCTCCTCCCTTGTAGAGCTTACAGTGCATCTTAACAAGATCCTGTACTTTATTTTTGCTCATAGTGATATATTGATTTGTAATTATCCATATTAGCCGCTTTCCAGAATCGATAGATCACAGCTTTCATTTCATCTGGCAGTAGATCCAGGGCTTTCTGTTTTATCTCTTCTGGTATTCCCCATATAGGCTCTGCCAGAGATCCAACGATTGCCGCGATAGTATCACTGTCACCTCCCCAGGCTACGGCGTTTCTGATAGCTTGCTCAAAGCTGTGTGAGTAAGCCAGGATCTGAAAACATAGAGGAACTGTACCCTGGCACGTTTCATTGAAGACACCTGGTGCAAACTCAAGAAAACGATATCCAGGGTAGTATTGCTCCACGATCTCATCTATGCCATCCCTGTACGTGGTAAGCCCTCCACAACGCCTAAGATACCAGATCACGTGAGCCACACACTTAGCTCCTTTGATTCCCTCTGGGTGACTATGTGTCACCTGGGCAGATTTCTCAGCATTGCGTAATGTAGCACAAAGCGTACCACATAACCAGGCGGTGGGACTTACTCTCATAGCTGATCCATTGCCAAAGCTGTTGTAAGGTTGTGGATTGTCTGAATGCACCCATTGTGCAAAACGCCCTCCATATGAACCCATGGGTTTGGGATATTTCCGGCACCACTCGTGTAACACCTTGCCGAACTCTTCTCCACGAAGAATCACATCAGCAACGGCAACCGTGCATATTGTGTCGTCTGTAAATGCACATTCATCAGTGAATAACTGAAAGTCTGTTCTATTTGTATTGTTAAACTCAAATCGAGAGCCTACAATATCACCTATAATTGCTCCTAACATACTTGTACGACTTTATTTATTTAATTACTAATACAAGCTCCTCCCCATCTGGGAAAGTCTTGGCTTTATCAAACATACCCTGGCAGCGCTTCGGCAGGTTGTTGTACTTGCTCTTTCGCTTATCAAACAGTGTGCATATACCAGCAGCACGATCTTTACCCATATCACCTTTGCCAAAGCTTAGAAAGAACCTACAGGTCCCACACATACTGGGAATATCATAGAATAATTTTCCGTTTATCTTAAACATTTCTATCTTCTCCCTCTGTTCGTTCGTGTTCTATTTAACACACCTTTTCGTATTATGCACTTTCTACCTATGTAATCATCCTCTTTGAAATGTGCCCAAAGTGAGGTTAGTTTCACACCGATAACATCTGTAGGCAGGATATGGTAGATTGCTGCCAAGGATCCAAAATACCAATGCCTCTTTCCTTGGTAAGGAACTTTTAGCTCCACATGGATTACTTTTCTCTGCTGCTTCGTTTTCTTCTTAATAAGAATGTCAGCTGTCGTTTTTTCTCTTTCCATAATATAATTATCGCACCTCCTCATCTTTACAAAGCACAACATCCCCATCAATGTAATCGCCAGGAAACAAAGCGAAATATTTGTGTGCCAAATCTGTTGCAACTTTGTTGGTCTTGTATACATCTTTTCCGTTTTCGTTAATAACCAAGATTTCCCCATTGTGGAGGTAGATAATTTCTATTAGACCGTCAACATACTTCTGTAGTTCCTCTAATTTGAAGTCTGTACCATTTTGGGGTTGTATATCTTTTTTAGTTCCATTAGCCTTAATCAGCGTAGCCATATTCTTTGTATTTTAATTGTTGTTTTAATACCAGATGTATACAAGTAATTATCTGTTAAAGAATCGCATTAAGTTCTATTCTGTCAACCTCCCACAATTCACCAAAACCTTTCTTTAGCCGCGTTTTTATGTAGGATCTAAATCCATACATTTTAACGGCCATATCTCGAATCTCTTTAGATCCAGTCTTTTCCGCCTGAACTACAAGAAATTCATGTAGGTTGACAAGCTCACAGTTTAGATCTACCAGATTCTTCTTGTAATTTAGGTATTGTTCGTAAAAACCAATGAGCAATGTACTATCATTGTGTTTTTTCCAATCATTACAGAAAACGTCTTTATCAATGTCGCCAGCATTCATATACATTTCCTCTACTGAGGAGTATTGTTGCTCTGTAAGATTAGCGTTTGTACGCTGATTAAATTCTTGAAGTGTCATGATGATCTGAATTTTAATAATAAAAGATGTTGCAAATTATATGTGTTTCTCAAACACAGTGCAAATGTAGTGTATTATACTCAATAAAACAAACATTTGTGGGATAAATTTTAATGAAAAAACCATTATGTTTGCGCAATTATCTGAATATGAGAGATTTTTGTTACCGAAAAAAATATCTGTGTTTCTCAGACACATTTTCAAATTTTGCGTATCTTCGCACCTGGTAGATATAGTTACCAGAAACCTATAGAAATTATGAATAAGAAACTCTTTGAAAAGATTAAAAGTCTGTGTAAGGACACTGGACTTTCGGAGAAGTACCTTAAGGCGATAACCGAGAAGCTCGGTGGTAGCATTGAGGATGATTCTACTGATGAGGCGGCGATTGAAGAGGCTGCAAATCTCGTAGCTGATGTGGCTAAAGAAAGCCAGGGTGAAGCAACGCGATGGGCAAACAAGAGCAAGGGTAAGAATAAGCCCAAAAAGGATGATGATGATCCAGACGATGATTCAGATGATGATTCAGATGATGATTCAGATGATGATCCTCCAATTAAGGGCAAGGGTAAGCGTAAAGAGAAAAAGGATAGTGATCCTATGGAAAAGCGCTTGAAAGCTTTGGAAGAACAACTTGCCGAGTATAAATCGAATGAAGAAAAAGGCAAACGTTCTAAAGCTATTCAAGAAGCTTTTGAAAAGCACAACATCCCAAAGCATTTACGTGATCGCCTGGCTAAATCATTCTCAGATGATGAGGATTTGGATGAAGCCGTTTCTACTCTTAAGCAAGATTTGATCACAAGCGGACTTGTATCTAAAGATTCAGGGGGTGCAAAGGCGGCAAGTGCAAAGCAAGTCGATGAGGCTGCTAATGACTTGCTGGATTCAATAACCGTTAAATAAAATAGAGAAATGAAACGCAAGATTGCTTCGTTTACAGGGGGGCGCCCTATTTTCACAGGTAGCCCAGCGATCGTTCCTGGCGGTTTTAACCTTGATGTAGTAAATCAGAGATTCCCACCAGGTATGATTATCCCTGGTGGATCTCTTGCGATCTACGATGAGGTAAAGCGCACTGTACAGATCGTAAAGACTGCCTCTGTGGTGGAAGTAAACTCAGAAAATGCAAAAGAGATCACTCTTAAGGTTGATGAGTTCTACGTTCCTATTTTCGCTGTAGGTGATAAGGTTGCAAAGGATGATGATATCTCTGGCACTTTTGCCAATGCCGCACAGATCACCGCTATCTCTCAGACAGACAACAGCTGTGTAATTACTCTTTCAAAGGCCATTTCTGGTTTAACAGTTGGTGATGTAATCGTTGAAGTTGTAAAAGACGGAATAGGCGATGATATTGCTGAGATAGGTAAAGCCAATGCCCTTACCTTGGCAGATGTTGAGGTGAGTGAGTTTGAAACTGGTGTGGATGTGACTGCAGATACTATGCAATACGCTCTTTTTGAGAGACGTGTGCCTGTAATCCCAAAATTCCAGAAAGATGGTAATCACCTGATGGCGAATCCAAATGTAAAACTCTCTCAGTCTTATTAACCACAAAAAGCTAAAAGATTATGAGGTCTATATTTACAACTTTCAAAGGTCTTTTCAAAGACGGAAAGCCTTTGGATCTACTGGCTACCTGGAAAAAGACTTTTGACAAAGCCAGTGAGCGAGAAGTTACGCTTTTCCAGAAAATGTATTGCGATGAGTGGTACGACTGGGAGACTCCACAGATGAGCCTTACTGCTGATTATGTAGCCGGCAAGTATCGTCTTCGTTTTATGGCTACCCTCTTGGCTGATGAATCGCCTACTCCATTGAGGCGTTCCGATGGTTTTGATGTGTGGTCAAAGGAGATCCCTCGTGTAGGTCACAAGTTCCCTATGACAGCACGTGACTATCGTAAGCTGATGGAGGTTTACGAGAATCCTCGTTTGTCTGAGGCTGAAAAGGTACGTGCCATTGAAAAGACACTCAAGCACGATGTCCAGGATGCTTACCTTGGCTGTAAAGACGTAGTGGATTTTATCACCCTTACCGCTCTCTCTAACTGGGGTGTCTGTCAGTTCAAGCCAACAATCAATAATCCTGGTGGTCGTCAATATGAGGTTGACTATATGATGTCCGAAGATAACAAGCTGGTTTCAGCTTTCACTTGGACTGATGACAATGCCAAGGCAAACAAGGTAAATCCAATTCTCCAGCTTGCAATAATCTGTTCAGAATTGCGTGAGCGCGGATGTGTACCTGGTGAAATCCTCATGAGTCAGGATCTCTATTTCTGGTTACGGAACAATGAGCGCACGCGTCTCCTTGTTCACGGACAGGATAAGTCAGCACAGACTGTCACAAAGTCTCAGTTTGATTCTCTCCTGGAAGAGAATGAGATTCCGAAGATCACTGTTATCACTCGCAAAATGGCTATTGACAAGGACGGCAAGCGCAACGCTATTGCTCCTTGGAATAAGAATTTTATCGCGATCAAGCCTGCAGGTAAGATTGGTAAGATTCAGCCAGCTATTGAGGATTCAGAGCTGATGGAGGAGGAGAATGTAGACTATATGAATGCTGGTAACGGTATTCGTATTGCCAAGTGGCGTACTGGAGAAAGCACTGGACAAGTTTCTGCTGAATACACACAAGGATCTGCGCGCCTTATTCCTCTTATTGAGGAGATTGATCAGATCATCTGTATGCAAGTCAGAGGCTATAGCGAAACTACAGTCGCAGATGGTAAGTCTTACACTACCAAATCAAAGTACAGCACAATTGCTGAGGGATAATCATTAAACAGATTGACTAATGAAACAAATACTCGTTTTTACCTTGATCGCACTGATGCTTTTCAAGGATAAAATCACAAAAGAAATCATCAATCCTGGGGAAAAACTCCAGACTGATGATCTTGACAGGGTAAATGACCTGGTAAAGCGTGGTCTATGTGAAATCGCATCTGTAGATTATTCAGAAGAGGATGGATCTGATACTGGCGAAGACTCTGGTAGCGATAATGCTAAACTGGTGGAGTTTCAGGGCGCAACGTATTCTTTGGATGTTGTTAAGGCAGCTCTTAAAGAGATTGGCGCTGGTGTAAATACCAACGCTGGTGTTAAGGGTGTAAGCGATAAGCTTGCTGCTCTCTCTGAGGATCAGATAGCACAGCTCCAGGAAAAATTAACTGTAACAGAGTAACAGATGGCAACTATCACAAAATTCGATGCTCTCATTGGCGAGCTGGAGCCTTACACCTCCAGCCCAGCCTCTATGACAAAGAGCCTTTTGGATGCTGGGGTACAGGATCCAGAGGAGGAGTACACGGCTGAGGATAAGAGAACGGTGGCAAAGGCTGCAATCGCGATTCTTAAAAAGTTGATCGTGCTTTCCTCTGACAGCCTTGGCAAAAGCTCACAGGGCTACAATGTGGATAAGCTGGAAAAGCGTATCAAACTCTTGGCAAAGGAGAATGATTTGGAAGTATCGGATTTTGTGGATGTTCCAACTGTTGAAGACGGATCAATTCTCTGGTAGTCTATGGCAAGATACAACGGCACTTTCAGCTACAGAAACTCACAAGACGCTTTGCTGGATGAGGCAACTGGTTTCTACCAGGAACCCAAAAGCTATGGTGAGTGGATGGATGGTGGACGCTGCCAGATAGACAGATCAACAGATAAGATCCTCACAGGTGAGGATGGACGTGTTTACAGCACGATATTCACTGTGTTTATTCCAAGGCCTTTCAAAGGCTCAATTGAGATCGGCACAGAGGTCCAGATCACAATGGAGGATGGATCAGAGGATCAGTTTATAGTAGAGCGAATAGATAATCAGAATAGGAGGTACATAGAAATTGGCAATTAAACCTACTTTTCAGAATGGAGCTGTAGCTGCTAAGGTACAGGAGTTTCAGAAACGCCTGGAGAGTGCTACGATATTCCTCCTCCAGTATATGGGAGAGGAACTTACCAAGTACGCCAGAGAGCAGCACAACTATACTGATCAGACAGGTAACTTGACAAACTCAATAGGCTATGCTGTGGTTCGTAATGGAAAGATTGTAAACTATGGTGGAGAAATCAAATCTGGAGATGGCGCTGCTGAGGGCTTGAAGATAGCCCAGAAGATGGCAGCAAATGCCAGTAGCTCTTTCTCACTCCTCATAGTAGCCGGAATGAATTACGCTGCCTATGTAGAGGCTAAGGGTTATAATGTGATCCTCCCAGCAGAGCTTAAGGCTAAAGCTGATCTGCCAGCCTATATGCAAAAGCTACAGGCGATGGCTATGGATAAGGCAAAGGCAAATGCAATGTTTAACTTATAAGATATGATCACAACTGAGGAAATAGCAATACGTGTTAGATCAATGCTCCTGGGCAGTGATGTGAACACAATGATCTCTGGCTGTATCTGCTACCAGAGAGAGGACTACTCTAAGGAAGATGTAATTATCGTACCTCACACTATACAGGGTGAGCGTTCTGTTCGTTTCGGACAGATCAAGATAAACATACACGTGCCAGATCTGCCAAAGGGCAAAGGTAAAACCTTTGTCTATGAGATCAACTTTCCCAGGCTCATAGCGATCCGTGCTAAGGTGATAGAGGTGCTACAGAATCACTGTGAAATTGGTGAGGGGTGGAACTGGACTATAGGAGATCTACAGCCGCCTATCAAAGAGCAGAATCACCAGGAGCACTTTGTATCACTCAGTCTGGAACTGACTATTAGGAGACAAAGATCATTAACAAATTAAATCATTATAGTATGGCAACTGTAAATACAACCGTGGGCGTAAAAACCCTTAAGTTCGGAGATGTTGGTTCAACACCAGCAAAAGCCGTTGACGTGTATCAAGAGACTTGTACGTTTGTGGAAAAAGATCCCACAATCACAGAACATAAGTCTGAAACATCCGCAAAAAAGATTGTGGTTAAACGTAAGGAGGGGTTTGAGCTTAAGTTCTCGATTATGGACCCAACGCCAGAGGAGATCGCAGCTTTCTGTGGTGGTAAAGGAACAGCCACGGGTTGGACTGAATCAACAGATTCTCAACACATCGTAATGGCTCTTGATGTTGAACCGCAACAAGGTTTGACACTTCACATCCCAAATGCTTCTATTGCTGCTAAGCTCAATACTACGTTCTCGTCAACTGGTATTACGCTTTTGGAGGTGACAGCATCACCGCAAGCAGCTGTTACGTTTGGAGCAAAGCAGAGCTAACCTTTATATAACAGGTTTTTCTCATTTTTTTGGATCGCCACCTATCCCCATAATGGTAGGGGGCGATCTTTCATTTAACGCAACACCACAATGGAAGATAACAAGAAAGAACAAGCTGAAAACGAGATCCAGGATCTTACCAGGGAACAGAGGCTTGATATTGAGGAAAGAGCGATCCAGGCACTCATAGATCTGGGCGTTAAATTCTCTGTGCCTCTCAAAATTACACCAGGTAAACCGTCAAAGTGGATCCTCTGGTGGAATAAGATGTTTCCTGGCAAGGCTAAGATCTTGCGTGATAAGCGTATTCCTAAAGACTGGAGCGTGACTACAGATGAAATCCCAGATGCTAACCTGGGTAAGATCCAGACTGTCTATCAGAGGAATTTCTTTATCAAGCCTCTGTACCTTGGTACTATTGACTACCTCAGAAAGCTCTATCTGAATATAGAATACGATGAGGCTACGATCCAAGATCAACCGATCCAGGAAAGCAAAAAGCTATTCAAGTATATTCCTCTGGTAGCTGAGATCGCTGCTGTTGCAGTCATCAATGATCCCTGTATCAAGGATCCAAAGGATAAGCGTGTTAAGGAGCTTAAGAAATTCTTTATAGAGCATCTATCCGTAAAACGCCTGGAAAAGCTTAGCCTGGTGATAAGCCAAATGATGAACGCTGGGGGTTTTACCTCCTCTATCAGATCAATCAAGGAGATCGGAACAACGAAACCCAGAGCGGATCTGATAGAGAAATCACAGGCTTAAACAGTCCGTGGGGTAGCCGTGGCGAGATCTGTAAAAACTTTGGATGGAACTATGACTACTTGCTCTGGGGGATCAACTGGCTCAATGTGCAGGTAATGCTTGCAGATGCTGCTAAGGTAAAGGATTTGCCAAAGGATGGTGAGGATCCTGACAGATCTGGAGATATAAACCGTACAATCAATTCAAAAGAGGAATTTGAACAATACATAAATTCACTGATGTAATGAAGAATATAGATGGAGCTTTAGGATTTGAGGCTACGCTGGATATAGAAGATTTTAATGTGTCGGCACAGGCAATGGAGCGGCACATACAGCAAGTCTCTACAAACGTACAGGCAGAATCCACCGATATGGAGCAAAGCCTAATGGAGTTTGCCCAAAAAGGTGCGATGTATATCCAAACATACTTGGTAGGACAAGGAATGATTGGGCTACTAAACTCTATCGTACAGGTACGCGGGCAATTTCAACAGCTTGAGATTGCTTTTGGCACTATGCTCGGGTCTGAAGAAAAAGCAAATGCACTAATGCAACAGATGATTGATACTGCTGCGCATACGCCTTTTGATCTACATGGAGTTGCAGAGGGGGCAAAGCAACTCCTTGCTTATGGTGAATCATCCGACAAGGTGAATGACACTCTTGTGCGTCTTGGTAACATTGCTTCTGGTCTATCTATACCTTTGAATGATATTGTCTATCTGTACGGCACAACAATGGTACAAGGTAGGCTTTATGCACAAGACGTAAGGCAGTTCACAGGTAGGGGTATTCCTCTGGTGAAAGAGCTTGCTGCCATGTACGGTGTTACAGCTGAGGAGATCAACAATATGGTGTCTGCTGGAAAGATCGGCTTTTCCGATGTCGAAAAAGTGCTTAACAAGCTCACTGATGCTGGAGGACAGTTCTACAACCTTATGGAGAAACAGAGCCAGAGTCTTACTGGTATGATCTCCAACTTAGAGGATGCCTGGGATAGTATGCTTAATGACATAGGTAAGCAGAATCAGGATGTGTTTGCTGATGCTATCGGATCTGCTACTTACCTGGTTGAGCACTACCAGGAGATCATTAGCGTACTCAAAGCTGTAGCAATAGGCTATGGATCTGTGAAAGCTGCCATCGTACTCAATACTCTGGTGACAAAGGGTTATACAGGCGTGGCTTTCCTGGATAACACAGCACGCCAAGCAAAGATCGGCTTGATGAAACTGGAGGCTACTATGAGTGGAGAGGTAGCTGCACAGACAAGAGCAATGACAGCCGCAAAGGAGGCTCACGTGGCCGCTCTCCAGGCTGAGCTTACAGCTGATGAACTTTCAAATCTCCAGAAAAAGCTTAAGATCGCCACAATCGCACAGTTGCTTACAGCACAACAACAGGAGTATCTTTCTAACCTGGGACTTACAACAAGCTCAGAGGGCTATGAGGCTGCTGCTATGGGTGTGCTCTCTGTAGAACAGAGGCTTGCTCTGGAGAAAACGGATCTTAGCGCAAAGAGCGCTGTTTATATAGGTGCTCTGGAGGCAGAGGTGGCAGCAAAGCGCTCAAGTGCTGCTGCCTCTCTGGAAACTATGCGCGCAGACGTAAAAGCAGCCTACGCTAAGATGGAGGCTACAAAACAAACGGCAGTAGCGACTATACAAGCAACAGAAGCAGCGCGATACGAGGTATATTGGGCTAAACAATCTGGTGATGCAACCAGAATCGCAACTGCCGAGAAAAAGCTGGAGGGCGCAACAGAGAATCAAGCTATAGCCAGAAAATCTGCTCTTGCCGCCAGTACAGATTTCTATTCCAAGAAAAAAGTTCTGGAATCAACGGCCACTCGCACTTCTACAGCCGCCAGTGCCGCTGATACGGCTGCAAAGACTGCTCAAACTGCTGCCACGGGTGTTCTTTCAGCAGTCACACACGGATTAACAGCGTCCTTCAGGTCTCTTTGGGCAACTCTATCGGCAAATCCTTTAGGCGCTATTCTCTCTATAGTAGGTCTTGTAATATCTGCTTTCACCTTGTTTAGAGATGAAGAAGAGGAAGCTCAATCAGCTATGGGAGAGTTTCAGGAAACAACTCAGAGGGAGATAGAAAAGCTTGAAACTTTAATGGCTGTGATCCGTACTACATCTGCTGGAACAAAGACACACAAAGATGCTGTTTCAAAGGTAAACGAGGTTTGTAAGGAGTACAACACCACTCTACTGGATGAGAATGATACTCTTTCAGAACAGGAGCAGAAATATAAAGATCTTCAGAAAGCTATACAAACTACAACAGCTGACAAAATAAAAGCCAAATTTGCCGAGAAAGCTCTACAGGAAGCTACAGATGACAATGCGGAATCCCTAAAACATCTTAAAAACATGGCAGAATCAGCAGCCATTGTGCTACAAGAGGCATATCAGTCAATGCCAGCTGTCACACAAGCGTCTGAGAGTATTAGAAATGCCTCTGATGCTGTATGGGAGGCCGTAGAGAGTATGGCTACCGAGAAAGCTGCTGAGTTATCAAGACTAACGGGTGATGCCTACACGCAGGCGTTTAGTAAGTCTCTCAATGAAATTATGACTACAGTACAAGCTGCAACTGGAGCTACTAATCAGGAAATGGAGAACTTCAAGGGCAGTCTTTCATCATACCTCACGGAGATAACAAATCATACAGCCACAGCAAACTCAGAGCTAAGCAAAATAGATAAACAATTGTCGGTGTTCTTTAGTAAAAAGCCAGATCCAAGCACGATCACAGGCAGTACAGATTACGTTGCTATGAGTTTTAAGGATCTGGAACAAAAAATTAAAGACAATGAGGCTGAAATTATTCAACTTAACAAGCAAAAAGTAGATCCAAAGGTGAATACTGGAGGATTGGAACTCATCATCAAGAAGCTACATGAAGCACTGTCCCTCCGCAAAGAGCTAAATGGTGCAATCGAGACGAAGACAAACAACCTAAACACTGAGAATAGCATCAATGACAGGATAAAGCAGCTTAAAGATGAGCGCGCAGAGGTGGATATTAGCAGCAGAAAATATAAAGATCTAACCGCTCAAATAAACAAGCTACAGGGGAAGCTTCCAAAAAATTCACATTCCTCAAAATCTGGAAGTAAAGCAGAACAGGCTGCAAACAACGCTGAGGCTCTGAGGCAGAAACAGCTGGATGCTGACCGTAAGCTGGAGGAGGCACGTATCGCTGTTATGGTGGATGGCTATGAGAAACGCAAAGCCCTCCTGGATCTCCAGCACAAGAGAAACCTGGATGCAATAGATAAGGAGGAGCGGGAACTAATCAAGGCAAGAAAGAAAGCTGGAAAGGGCGGCATCACTACAAAAGAGAAAGCCGGCTTTACAGAGAGGAGGAATCTGGAGAATAAGGAGTATACACAGGATGGAAACAAGCTGTTTGATGCTGAGATCCAGTACAGGAAAAAGGAATATGCTGCCTACTGGCAGTGGGTGCGTAACGTGGGCAAGGATGTAGCTGATGAACACTTTAAGGATTTGATCGCTGAGGGTGCTGGTTTTAGTAGCTGGGTAGATAAACAGGTCGCAATATTGGAACAGAAACGAGCTACACAGCCAAATCTTTTCTCTGATGGTGATGCCACAGCCTTAAACTCATTAAAGCAACAGCAAAATGAGATCCTTGGTAATAAGTCTGCTATGGATCTTTTCAAGGACTCAATGCAAAATAGTATTTCACAGGCTCAGACATTGGCAGAAAAGCTACAGGCTATCGCAGATCTACAGGAGAGACTCTCAAATGGAGAGTTTCATCTTAATGAGGATGAGATGGCATCTGCCGGCTACTCACTTGAGACTGAAAACACAAAGCTCCAGGAAGAGGTAAATAAGAGACTCCTTACTGAGTATCGCACATATGAAGAAAAGCGCAAGGCTATACAGGATGAGTGGGCCTTACTTCGTGATGAGGCACAGAAAACAGGTAATCAGAACCGCATCAAGATGATCAACGAGGCAGAAGCGGAGGCTCTATCTACACTCAATGCAAACATGCTGAAACAGTCTGACAGCTGGAAAGCTCTATTTGAGGATCTTGATGTACTTGGTAGTCAGGAGCTTGCTCAGATGATCTCTGATTTCCAGAAACAGCTACACAACGCAGATCTTAAGCTTAATCCTGTGGATTACAAGGCTCTGATGGACAGCTTGGATCGTGCAAAGGAGCAACTGATCACAAAAAATCCGTTCAAGGCTATAAGTCAGTTCTATAATGATTACATAGACGCTAAGAAACGCCTGGCTGAGGCTAAGGCAAAGGTGGCAGCAGGCAATGGCACTGATAAGGATGTGAAAGAGGCCGAGAAAGACATGAAGCGTGCCAGCCTTGGCGTTACAAAATCTATCACAGAGATCACCAACGCTGCTGCTGAGTGTGCGGAGTCCATCCAAGATGTTTTTGATAGCCTTGGAATGGAAGAGGTTGCGGAGGGGATCGGTACTGCAACAAAGCTATTGGGTCAACTCGGTAACGCTGCTGAATCTGTTGGTAAAATGATGTCTGGAGATATTCTTGGCGGAGTAACTGGTATGGTCGGTGCCGTGACCTCTATCATAGGTATCTTTAACGGATTGCACGACAAAAAATATGAGAAAAGGATTCAAAATCTTCAAAAAGAAATAGACGAGTTAGAGCGATCATATTCTCGCTTAGAGCGTGCCTACAATAATACATTCTGGGTATTTAATAATGAGGAAAAAGCAACTTTTCAAGGCAACTTAGATCTGATCAATAAACAGATTGAAGCTCTCGAAAAACAGCGCGCTGTAGCCAGGCAGTCTTGGGACATGGCAAAGTATGCCAAGATCACAAAAGAGATACAGGAGCTACAGAAAGCACTGGAGAAAGCTAAGGAAAGCTCTGATATGTTTGGTATCTATGAGGCTCAGAAAGCCAACCTTAGAAAACAACAAGAGGATATACGTGCACAGATACAGAATGAAAAAAACAAAAAGAAAACCGATAACAGCAAGATCCAACAGTGGACAGACAAGATAGATGAAATTGGTCAGCAGATTGAAGATCTGGATCGTCAAATGATGACAACTCTGGCAGGAACTGATATAAAGTCAGCTATTGATGAATTTGCTGATGCACTTGTTGATGCCTATTGCAAGGGAGAAGATGCAGCAGAAGCATTGGGAGAAAAAACCAAAGAAGTGCTAAAAAAGGCAGTAGTAGAAGCTCTAAAGAGGCAATTTCTGGCCAAAGGTATAAATGACGCTGTTAAGTATCTTGGATCAGCGATGGAAGACAATGTACTCACAGATGCAGAGCGAGCAACTTTCCAGGATATGGTAAAAAAGGCTGGAGATCTGTTTAATTCGGCATTGGCTGGTGTTGGAGATTGGATAAAAGGACTTGAAAGCGAAACGTCAGCTGATCCTTTAACAGGTGCAATACGAGGTCTTTCAGAGGAAACAGGAAGTATCATCGCTGGTAGGTTGAATGCTGGAATTATCAACCAAGCAGAGCAGACTGTTCAACTAAAGCTCATGGCAACCTACCTACATGATATTCTGGAGAAAGGCAGTGTAAATGTAGCAAGGACAGGGACAGATGTTATAGGGTCTGGTTGGAGCAAACTCATTGAGTACCAAGTGGACCAGACAGGAATAATGAAACAGCAACTGGAGTATCAAGCAAAAATTGCCAGCAACACAGCTCAGACTGTATCTGAAATAAGAGATCTGCACAATACAATGAAGCGTATTGAGCGTGGTTCTGGTAGCTCACTTTTATCACAAGGAATATCGTAATGGAATTAGTAGAACTGCTTAGAAAAGATGGTGTAAGAAAGGGATTATGCCAACAGTATCAGGGATTGCTCAAGGGCGATCTTAGTATAGAGGATCTTGTTAAGCTTTTTATCGGTGGTGTTGATTTCTGTATAAAATACAACTACCCTACACTGGATTTTATGAGGGAGCATTTCAAAGGCAAGAGTGAGCCATATGGTGCGTTTGTGGATGATGAGATTGTGGAACCACTGGTGAATGTGCCAGATGTGGTGATGAATGGTGACTGCAAAGCAATGGCTGAGTATAACGGCTTTACTGTTTCCAGAATCTTTGCCAGACACAACACTCAGATGAGTGTAAACGTGGCTGATCACGCTATTGTCACTATAGATGCTTTTGATAATACATTCTTGGCTATCGCTGTATCTGGATCTGACGCACAGGTGATCGTGAATCTATATGGTGATGCCAAAGTGGACTGTATTGGCACTGGCATCAATGTTATAAACAAGAATCAAAATACTTACTAAGAGTTATGGCAGACAAAAATCTCATCTTGTATCTCCCAATGGATGATCCAGGCACAAGTGTTGTGGCTTACGATTATTCTAATAGCCGTGCTGACGCACAGCTTTCTGGTGGTGCTCATTTTTCCAAAGATGCAAAGATAGGCAAGTCTCTGGCACTTGGTGTCGGCGAGGCACAAACGCCTATTGCAATCAATTTTGATGGCGATTTCACGCTAAGTCTATACGTAAAGACTACATCTAACAAGATCGGTTGGCTAATGAATTTGCCAGGTGTAGACAAATATATGGAGCAGTGGGTGGATGTAGATCCTAACACTTGGGTGTTCTTGGCATTCATTAAGGATGGATCTACTTTCTCTGTATATAAGCACCTCACACGTATGGGTATGTATGAGCTTTCAGATACGCCTATTGGTTTCTCTATAAACGATCCTAACCTGGATGTATCAGATGGCGTGCTGATTGATGAGGTGATGCTGTACGATACTGCAAAGCCTATCGCTGAGATCCTACGTGATGCTGAGAGCAAATCAGATGTGGAATACTATGTGAACGGTATGAACTTTAAGGATTTTGGCGTTCACGTAAGCAAGTCTAATGGCTTGATGGGGCAGCTGGAGCGCAAAGAGGGCTACAATGAGGACTGGGGATCAAGGCACGGTGTAATGAGGAACCACAACTATGTACGTTATAAGGAGCGTACTATAACGCTGGAGTGTTTCCTGGAGGCAAGTTCAAGGGGTGCTTTCGTAGAGTGGCAAAACCGTTTCTTTGATCAGTTCAGACAGAAAGGCACACAACGCCTGAGAGTAGAATACGCTGGCACAACAAAGCCTCTGATCTATGAGGTAACTATGCAAGCTGGAGCTGATCCAGAAAAGGAGTGGGGAAGATATAACGATGGCTTGATGGTCGGCACGTTTACGCTCACTCTGGTAGAGGATGATCCTGTTAAGATGGTGCTCAGACACATTACAGCTGAGGCAGACAGTACAACCTCATTCAAGCTCACAACCTATAGCCCTCTGACAGTATTCTGGGGTGACGGAAGCGTTACTAACAGAGTAAGAGGTGAACAGCTCACAGTAGAGCACACTTACAAGAAACCAGGTGAATATGATATTATCATAGCTGGATTGATTGAGGAGATTTCCGACTTTGAAACAAATGATATAATTGTATGGCAGCGTTTGATGTAGAGTACTACCTTGATGATATTCCGCTTTCAACATATGGCATTATCGTGACAACCAGTAAAGGTTTGATAGGTAAACCAGCGGCAAAAGATACCTTATCCGCAGATTGGACAGAGCACAATGGCATAGTGAGAGATCTGGCGAATCTCAGATACAAAGGCAGAGAAATTGAGTTGACATGTGTGATGGAAGCTGGTGGCTATCAAGATTTCATAACCAAGATCACAAGTTTTCTACAGACTATTGGAACAAAGATTTGTACGCTTTCCTGGAAAGCTGGGAACTCACAGATGCCAAATATTCTTGTTGCGCACTCAAAGCAACTAAATGTGTCTAAAGAATTTGATCCTAAAAGAATGGTAGGTACATTTCAGTTGAAATTTGAAGAGCTTATCCCTCCAGTTCAAAAGAGGAAAATTGTAAGCTATATCACGCCAGACGATCCGACTGATAATGATGTGCACTACTATATAGATGGTCAAGATATCGCTGGTGTGTTTGGTGTTTTTGTTGAATCAAGTTCAGGATTGTTCCAGAAACCACAAGAGAAAGAATCGCTTACAGTTGATTGGTATGGTAAAAACGGCGTTGAAAAAGATGTAAGCTCTATCAGATATGATGAGAGAGAGATCGCGCTAAACTGCTTTATCACTGCAAAAACGTATGACCAATTCATTTCGCAGGTGCAAGACTTTTGCAATTTGCTTACAGGGACAGGCTCACATAGGCTGAGAGTTAAAGTAGGGGGATGTCGTCCTCTGGTGTACGAAGTGTACCACCCATCTCAAATAACAATATCTCCAGAATGGAATGAGAAAACATGTGTAGGAACTTTTACACTTAAGCTTGTCGAGCCAGAGCCAGTAAAGATCGTGCTTTCTATGTCTGGCAATGCCAGCATTAGGTTAGCAAGCAAAAGCGCAGCACATATTTACTGGGGAGACGGCACACACACATTTGATGTGTCTGGTGACGGAAAACCGCAGACAATCACAAAGACTCTACCTGAAATGAGCGAGGTAATAATTGCGGTAGAGACAAAAGATCTAATAGAATTAACACATAACGGTTCAATAATATGGAACAGATTAGTATAACAAACAATCTCACAGGTATGAAAACAAGGCTTTTCACAAAGGAGCCTTTTTGCACTGTGAAAAGTGCGATCCAGGAAAAGAATCTGATGGGCGATGATGTTCTCAAACTCAGTATTGTAAGCTCTCAGCTTCTTAACTTCGGAAAGGGTGACTATGTCACTATAGATGGCGAGGTATACACAGTAAGAACTCCAGCAACCAGACAGATCATATCTGATAACTACTATCAGTATGACGTTGTACTCTATGGGGCTATGTATGATCTTATGAAATGCCTGTATAGAAACACAGACGCAAACGGAAGATCTTCAAAAAGCAGCTTTGATCTTATCTACTCACTAAAAGAGTTTGCTAAGGTTATCATCTATAATATGAATCGTGACTACCCTGGTAAATGGGCGCTGGATGAGACAAACGTGCCAGAAACAGAGCCTAAGACTATCAGCTTTGCAAATCAGAACTGCCTCCAGGTGCTACAAACTATCTGTAATGATAAGAATTTCAACTATGATTTCCAGATCACGCAGGATAAGGGCGTGAGCACTATCCACATAGGCAAGTTTGGATCAGTGATAGCTCCTCCTGGAGGTGGTAATGCCTTTGAATGGGGAAAAGGAAATGGCATCTATGATCTCAAGGAGGAAAAGGTGGATGATAATGCTATCAAGACAAGGCTTTGGGTTGAGGGTGGAACTTCAAACCTTAAAGCTGATTACAGGAATTTCTCTGATAGGCTGCAACTTCCATTTCCGAGGAGGCTTAATAAGAAAACTCACACAATGAGGGATGGTACTGTTATCCAAGCAAATAGCCAGATGATCGGCATCGAGGATGATACAAAAAGATACCACGAAGATGATGTTCTGACAGCAAAGATAGGAGCTGACGAGGAATACAAGAGCTATGATGAGATCTATCCTAAGCGTACTGGGTCTATCACAGCACTTGTGTCTGGTGATATAAACTCATTCGTGGATAGCTCAATGGACTTTAATCTGAATGAGAAAGATGCTGATGGCAACACTAAGTATCTGATTGGAGGCGTTGCGGCAAAAATAACGTTTATATCAGGCAAACTGGCCGGGCAAGAATTTCAAATCAAAGAAAAAGGCTATGATCACAGCAAAAAGCAATTCACCATCATTCCTTACAAGGATGAGAGAGGACAAAAATTCCCAACAGAAGACAATACGGCCTTTCAGTTTGCTGTTGGCGACAAATACAAGCTCACAGAGATCAATCCACCTCAGAGCGTGGTGGATGATGCTGAGGAGGATCTTTGGTTTGAATCAATCCAGGACTTTGACAATATGAAGCAGGCAAGGGTAAAATACACACTTACCCTGGATCGCCTGTATATGATCAATAACACTCCTGCTGATGCTTCTACTGTGCTTTTCAAGGTCGGGGACTATGTACACGTGAAAGACAGACGTTTTGGTATTGATAAGAATATCCGTGTTACTAAGGTATCATGCAACCTTTTGCTCAGACAGGACTACTCTATTACGCTTTCAGACACTGTTACTATCTCTGTTGCAGCTCAGACTGTTATAGATGTTATAGAGCACGAAAACATCATTGAGGCTAACAGGCTTAGGGATCTTACCAGAGCCAGGAAATCATGGCGTACCACTGAGGATCTGAGGAATATGGTGTATGATACGGATGGCTACTTTGATCCAGAGAATATCAAGCCAAACAGTATTGATACAAATATGCTCACTGTCGGATCAAAGAGTCAGCAGTTTGTCCTCTCTGGTGTGATCCTGGAGGCCAACTTTGGAGGCAATGCCAACATATTCAAGGCTACTGGAGGCGTTCTTACTCACCTCACGATCAACTCTGAGGCGATCCATAACTGGACAATGAGCGAGGCACAGTTTACCCTGGCTAATACCAACGGATACTATGTGTTTGCCAAGTGTTCAAAGACAGGAGAAACAGGCGTGTGGTTTGTTTCCCAGGATAAGCTCCTGGTGGAGAATGCCAGCGATCCAGATAACTACTATTTCCAGGTAGGTATTCTGAGTGCTGTGTATGCTGATGATGGTTTCAGAGATTTTGTTTCCACCTACGGCTTTACCAGGATCAACGGCAACACGATCACTACAGGTAGGATCGTAACCTCTGATGGCGAGAACTACCTGGATCTGGATGGCAACAAGTTTAGGATCGGTGACAGCACAAGCTCTGTGGACTGGAATGTGACTGCACAGAACCAGCTCACACTTCACAATGTGCGCCTGTTATCTGATTCTGGTGATACAGCTCCTATTGGCGTGTATCGTGGCTGGTACAACGTTAACAACACGTACTACTACGGCGATGAGGTAAGTTACACCTCTGATGGCGAGACAAAGACCTACAGGCACACTAACAAGACACACACAAAGGGTGTTGCTCCAACTAATAGTATATACTGGAACGTGATAGCCAAGGGCGCTAATGGAAAAAATGGAGATTATTTTGAATATAGATATGCTGTAAATGGATCAATGGTTAATCCTCCTACTCTAAGGGCTTCTTCTCGAAACCCAAGTGGATGGACAACCAACCAGCCAGCTATAGGTGCAATGCAATATCTTTGGCGAACAATGGCAAAGATTAGTGGCGCAGATGGTTCTTTAATCCAAAATTGGAGTGCACCTGTTAGAATTACGCCAAAGGATGGAGATCATGGATTAGACGCATTATCTGTAAATATTTCATCTACAAATATTTGCGTACACAAGAAAAATGAAAGACAGATTGTCTATGTCAGGATAAAAATCAGCAAGGGGAGCACTCTCCTTAAATACGACGAAGATTACAAGTGCTCCGCGTTGAGCAAAGATAGAAACATTGCAAATGGTCTTATCTGGGGATTTACGACAGAAGAAGACAGAAAAGTATTCTGTTATCGCTTTATGCTTTCAGCTAATGCCGTAGTAAATACCGAGATTCCATTTACGATCGAAGATAAAAAAACTGGTATTATCTATCCATATCAGTTATATTTCACAACGATAGAAGATGGGGCAAAGGGAGATCCTGGAGATAGTCCAGCAATAGTTTATCGCGGAGCATACAATCCAACATCTGTGTATTATGGAAATCGACTTAGGCTTGATGTTGTAAAACATAAAGAATCCTATTATATTACACGTATAGATGCTGGCGAGTTCTATAACATAATTCCAAGTGACGCCTCTAAATGGAATCCGTTTGGTGCACAATTTGAAAGCGTGGCTACAGGTCTTCTTCTTGCCGAAAATGCCAATATAGCAGGGTGGATATTTAAGGATGGTATGCTGTATTCTCAGAATGGCAATAGTTTCCTTAATGGTGTTACAGGCGAAGTATGTATTGCAGGTATTTTGAGGAAGAAAATGGTTCATATAACCAAATATAATATAGGCATATATACACAAAAAACAAAAGACTTTTTGAACAGTATTAATTTTGAAAAGGCTGGATCTCTGATTTCGGTAGATTACCAACCTCCAAGAACTGAAGATCGCCCAATATGTTATCTCCCATCTGTATATCCAGATGTCAACCAGCCAGAAGAACAGCGTGATGAGGCAAGATCGTATATAGGGTCAACAATAATTATTTTCAATAAGTCAAATTACACCATTGCATTCTCTGGCAGGTGTAAGGAAAAAGATGATGGAGTCAGCCTATCTTTCGCATTAAATAATAACGAGATAACTGTACTTGAATGTAAGATACGTTTTGACAATCAAGGAAGAGAGGAAGTCTATTGGTTATTTAGACGCGGTAAGATAAACAGGATGATAAAAGAGCAGTTAAGAAGATTGTGAGGCAGAAAGGCTGGATCTGCATAATAAGCAACAATAAAAGACGTTAGAAAACGCACAAAAAAGCACCATTAGTGTGTTTCTCAAACACATTTTTATATCTTTGCAGTATTAAAATTTACTAAGTAAAGTATCAAGCTCTATGGGTTTAATTTTAGGCAGTGGCTCTACTAAGCCACAGTACCCCTATGATCAGTGGTATGGCGTACAGGGTGATACAACAAGTTCTGATTACAAACTAACACGTGTTGGCAACTTAGATCTCCATAGGACTTTGCCTATACAGAATAAGTTGAGGAGGTTCGTAGAGAATGAGGATGGGTCCGTAAAGTACTATCTTGGGCAAAACGACAGTCGCACTAAGGAGGCTGGCGCTCTGGCAGATATTACCGGTGCAGATGGTAATGTGATGTTGGAGATCCCAGAGTTTTATGTGCGCATTGAGATCCATGGCACAAAGTGGATATATGGAATTTCAGAACATCCCTTGCCTGGCTTTACAAAGATAGAACGTATGGCGATAGCTCCCTGGTATTCTACTTACAATAACACCACAAAAAAGCCACAAAGCGGCTGTTTCCTTACTTGGAATGGAGATGAGATCGCCAGAGGTGAGGATGGTTTGCCTGTCTTTGTGGATGGTGCTGCTAACTGTAGAGGCGGTAACAACACTGCTGAATGGGATGGTACATATCGCTCTCTGATCGGTATGGGTAGAACTAACATTCCCTCAAGCACCATTAGAGACTGGTGTGCTGCTACAGGAAACGGCATACACCATGGGGCATTCAGGGCTTACAACTATATAGCTTGGCTACAGCGTATTGAGTACGCCTCTCTACACTGCCAGGATACATACACTACTACTCTCACAGGTAATGGTTTCAGACAAGGTGGTTTGGGGTCTGGATGTGTTGTAGAAGATACTAAGGAGTGGAATAAACACTGTGCCGTTAATCCTTTCATTCCTGGTGGTGTAACTGCTCCTATTGGAAACAACACTGGAAAAGTGAGATTTGTTGTAAAGAACTGGGCAAACAGTGGTTCTGATAAGACTATTCAAGTTACATCTTACCGTGGCTTCGAGGTTCCATTTGAGTATCTATATATGCTGGCAGATGATATTCTGATCCATCACAGTCCAGCTACAGCTCTTGGTAAATCGCGTGCTTATCTTTGCACTGATCCTGCCAAATTCACATCTTACTCAAAAAGCGCAGAAAAACCTCCAGTTGGATATGAGGAAGTGGCAGATCTTCCTTATAATCCACATCCTACGGCTTTATATTCTATGTACTTAAGCCTTACTGAAAAGGGCATTGGCTTCAACAGCAAGATACTGGGCGGTTCAAGCAACAAGGGGTGTTGTGATTTGTTTTATTGTCCTGGGAACAAAACTTCAGGATGGTATTTAGCCGTTTTGTCTGGTAACGCACGTGATGGTGCTGGCGCTGGTTTTAGTTTTATGTTTACAAATTATATCACCCAATATGCGAATCATTGCATTGGATTCCGCTTATGTCGTAATTAGTGGAAAAGTACAGATATAAACTTTAATAAGTAAAAAACATGACGGTAATAAAAAACTATTGGGCAGGGTTAACGTCAAACGAGAAGCCTGTCAAATTTGAGGATTTGAATAACGGACAAGGTACTATTCATTATAATCACAATATCCAGGAGATTCTGGTGATCAACGGTGAGGATGGATCACGAGAGATTACTGATGATCCTAAAAAAGCAAATGGAAAGATTTACAAGTACGATTGTGTACGTGTAGAGTTTCCTAATACTGGTGATAATGTGTACCATACTTTACTTAATGCTAAGTATGATAGCGATTACCAGGAAAAGCTTATCAATGAGTATCAGAGTTACCAATTCGGCATCACTAAGGATAAGGCAGCTCTGGAGGACTACAAGGCATTCCTTAAGGATCGCCTTAACATAAGGACGATGGTAGATGAGGACTGCAAGGAGTGTGGCATTCCTCTTTTCTAAAAAAAATCTATGATCAAAGACTATAAAAAATGAGTATGGATAAAGGATTAAGAAATACGTTTTTGGGCTTCGTGGGTTCAATTATATTGCTTTTTCTCGGTGCGTGGGTGCAAATCAACTCCAGAATCTCCATCTTGGAGGTTCAAGTAAGCAACGACAGACAGATTCTACTTGAATCAAACAAGAAATCGGATGATGATATGAAAGAGATTAAAGGCAAGTTAGAGGAAATCAATGTAAACGTAACGCACTTGAATGACGTGAAACAAGATAGAGCATTTCTAACCAAGCAAAACTCAAATCAATGAAACGTTGGATAAGACAGGTGATTTCGCGGTGGAAAGCGACAACACCTAAGTTTTTCAAAGTGATAGCAGTCTTTGCAACTTGCGTGAGCGTAACAGCAATATCGATCAACACAGCATTATTAGGTGCAGGGGCGAGCGCACCATCTTGGTGGAGCGATGTTTTCCCGTACCTTGTTGGAATACCAGCAGGTATGGCAGCTGTAGCAAAACTTACAAAAGATGATAAGTAATGAGAAATATAAATGAAATAATTGTCCACTGTTCAGCAACAAGGGAGGGCAGAGATTATACAGTAGGTGATATCACATCGTGGCATAAACAGCGAGGGTTTAATACAATCGGCTATCACTACGTAATCTATCGAAATGGAGAGATTCACGCTGGTCGAAATGAAGATGTTATAGGAGCACACTGTGTAGGACACAATCGAAATAGTATAGGTGTCTGCTATGTCGGAGGTATCGATGAAAATGGAAGAAAAGCAAAGGATACGAGAACAGATGCACAAAAAAAGTCTCTTTTACAACTTCTTAAGCTACTAAGAAAAAAGTACCCTAACGCAAAGATTTACGGACACAGAGATTTCGCGTCAAAAGATTGTCCGAGTTTTGACGCTAAGGAAGAATACAAAGACATTTGACAACATAAATTCTGTAAAATGAAAAAATATCTTTTTATGATTATTGCCATTGCTACAGCGGTAATCATCCAGCTAACATCTATGCTGATCAAGGAAAAGGCGGAATGTAAACGTCTTTCTCGCAACCAGGAAGCTCTAATCTACCAATGCAAAGAATACCAGTCTAAATCTGGCAAGAATGCGATGAGCGTAATGGAACAAAAGCTATCTTACGCCGAGCTTAAAAAGAGCTACACTGATATTATAGTTAAGGCAGAGGATCTTCGGATAAAGGTAAAGAGGCTGCAATCAGCAAGCAGCTCATCTACTAAAACGAAGATAGCGTTTCAGGCAGCACTCAGAGATAGCATTATTTATCGTGATCGTATTCTAACTGATACATTGTACAAATATTTAGAAACAATCAAGACGTTTCAATGGAGAGACCCCTGGGTAGTGTGCAATGGTAACATAGTAAATGATAGTATCAGAATAGACGTAACAAGCAACGATACAATCACAACAATTGTACATAGAGTTCCCAAAAGATGGCTATTCTTTCGGTGGGGTACAAAAGCGATCAAACAGGAGGTGATTTGTAGTAATCCACACACAAGACTAACCTATACTAAGTATGTTAAGTTGATAAGGTAAAACATAGCTTTCTGTAGATTCACGATCTACACTTTATACACCTTGTCCGTGAGGATGGGGTGTATTTTGTTGCAGAGCCTGTCTTGGCAGAATTAGTATCGGAAAGTATTTTTCCAATTTATGATAAAGTTGTACATTTGCACTACCGATCTGAATATAGGAAGAACT
>ERZ772957.383-NODE-383-length-37116-cov-4.320040_pt1 | contig 37116 bp, 31 predicted proteins | sample MGYA00580682_ERZ772957 | MGnify/ENA primary metagenome ERZ772957 (study PRJEB29015, sample SAMEA2737921) | human oral metagenome | biome: human oral; feature: human-associated habitat; material: dental | place: China | collected 2025 ...
CTGTCGGCGGTAACAATCGATTCTACAATCTTTTATTCTTTTCTTGCTGTTCACTATACGTTATACAAGTTTTCCGTAAGGAAAACTTGGGACGGGCATACGAAGCATTATATTATGAACGAAGCCTTTAAAATGCCCGTCCCTCATCTTGCAATTTCGCCTAATGTTACTTTCGTGTAGTACTGAAACATGTGACCTATTCCAGCCGTAATAGGTCATCGATTGTAGTTGTAATAAGGGAGGGGGCGGCAGCGGAAAAATCGGTCGTGTACCTTATTATTCTTTGACCGCCGCCCCAAGTTTTCCGTAAGGAAAACTTGGGGCGGGCATACGAGAGATAATCGGATGAACGAAGCTTTAAAAATTCCCGTCCGTCCGCCCGAATTCTTATATTTAATAAAATTTTGTTTTGATATACATAAAAAATAGTGTATAATTGTTCTGTCGAATAGGGTTATTCCGGTCTTATCTACTTATTTTTCTATATTTACATATGTTTTTGGGGGTAATATGAAGGGTAAACTTTCACGAATCGGTTTTGTCATGCTTTCGTTTGTTTTGTTTACGGCGGCTTTTCTGTCGTGCACTGCGGAAGTTTCGTCCGATGCTGCACCTATAGGTTCTACAAAGGGTAGCATCAGCGTTGACTATTCAAAGAATCTTTTTAAAAGCCGCGAGGTCTATGTTCAGGTCATAGATAAGGCTGACATCACTGTTATCGGGCAGGGAATGACTTCCGTGTCTAAAAATGATGTTGAGGTTTCTTCTTCACAGTCTTCCGCTGTAATTGAAAATATTACTGCCGGAAGAAACAGGGTTGTTACCGTTCAGGCAAAGCGCACCATCAAAAGCATTTTGGACAAGATGGACGGTGTTGCTCTTAAAGCTGTTGTTGACGTAAAAGCTGACGCTGTAAATCATGTTACTGTAGACTGGGCTTCAACTCCTTTAGGAAATATAATCGAAAAACTTATTTCTGACGGCTACGATGTTTCGATTTTGGATGAAGAAAAGCTTCAGAAAATCAAAGATAAGATTCCTTCCGATACGCCTTTACTTGCAGATATAGGAAAGATTTGCGATTTTGTAAGGAACGCAACGGAATACCCGTCCTATAAGATGAATCCCGGAACGGTTGAGTTCAAAACGAATACTGCCGTTACAGGTGCGGCAGCGTGGCTGAACGACCCCGTTTCAGAAAAAACGCTTAATCTTACAGGAAGCGACCAGACGATTTCAAATATAGCCCCCGGTACATGGGAGTTTTATATTGTAGATGAAAGCGGAACAGTTCTTCATTCTGAAAAGATTACTGTAAAAGAAGGCGAATCTGTAAAAGCGAATTCGGGAAAACCGATTGTTATAAAAGTTCCTTCTCCAAGGCTTGAAGACAGTTCGGGAAAATCCATAACGGAGTTTATTTCTGCTAACACGACCGTTTATCTTTCTCTTAGAACGTTTGACGATGAAACTCCGTTGAGCGGCGGAACTATATATTACACCACAGACGAAACAGACCCTCTAACTTCTTCTACAAGAAAGGAATACTCTGCGGCGGGAATACCTGTAAATGTCGGAACAAAACTTAAAGCAGTGGGCGTTGCTTCGGGCTTTTATCATTCCGATATTGTTAGCTGGACTTTTGCAGTTCCTAAAATCGGAGAAATGCATCCTTCGAAAGGGCTTTATTCTCAGGTTGAACAATCAACTTGGACTACAGCAACGTATCCGTTGGGTGCAAAAGTTGATGCGGGAAATACAACCTTCGCTCTTTATTCCAAGAATGCTACAAAAATCCTTCTTGAAATATACGATGCGCCTTACGGAAAAGATGCAAAATATGATTATTGGCTTACTAAAAATACGGGCGATGATATTTGGCGGGCAAAACTTTCAGGCGACCTTACCGGTAAATATTATGCGTTCCGCTGCTGGGGCGAAAACTGGACGTTCTCCGAATCTTGGAAGCGCGGAAACAGTGAGGCCGGTTTTGTAAAAGATTATGACGATAAGGGAAACCGCTTTAATCCTAACAAAGTTGTATTTGACCCGTATGCAAAAGAGCTTTCCCACGACAAACGTAATGCTTCTGCTTTAGGAACGGAGCATAACGACGGAATGTACGGAACGGGCGAAGAAATGTACAAAGGCGTTAAAAGACGAAACTTTGATACCGGAAAATACGTTCCCAAGGCGGTTATTGTAAACGACAGCACATCGTTCGGAACAAAGCCCGAAATTCCGCAAAAAGATGCTATAATTTATGAGGCGCACGTAAGAGGACTTACAATGCATCCTTCTTCGGCACGTCTTTCTTCAATTCTTTCGGGAATCGACGGCTTTTCTTCCGTTCCTGATGTTCCGGCAGAGTATAGGGGAACTTACAAAGGTGCCGCATACATGGCAAAGTACCTTAAAGCTCTGGGCGTAAACACTGTTGAGTTCCTTCCCGTGCATGAAGCCGACAACGACGGAAACCCTGATAACAAAGCGGGCGGAAACTATTGGGCTTACATGACGTACGGATATTTTTCACCCGACAGACGCTATGCTCACGACAAGTCTCCCGGAGGCCCTACAAAAGAATTTAAAGAAATGGTTAAGTCTTTTCACGACGAAGGAATAGAAGTTTACCTTGATGTTGTATTCAATCACACGGGTGAAGGCGGCCCATGGTTCGGAAAAGGCGAGAATGAACATTCAGGCGATAACTACAAAACTTGCGAAGTTCTGTTTATGCGCGGAATCGATAACTCCACGTATTACTGTCTTACAAGCGATGGAAGTGCAACGAACGCCTGCTACTGGGAAACAACGGGCTGCGGAAACAATATGCAGTGCGACAACTCTACCGTGCGAAATCTGATTGTTGATTCGCTTAAATATTGGATAGACGAAATGGGAGTTGACGGATTCAGATACGACTTGGCTCCTGTTTTGGGAAGAGTAAAAGGCGGAACAGGCTGGAGTTTCTCAAGCGATGCGCAGACGCTCACCGACATAGCTTCTCTTGGTGAATCAAAAAACGTTGAAATGATAGCGGAAGCGTGGGATACAAGCAGTTCTGACGGCTATCAGGTAGGAAAGTTCCCTTCAAAATGGGGTGAATGGAACGGAAGATTTAGGGATGCTCTTAGAAACTATGTCGGAAAAGGCGACAGAAACGAAAAAAATATAAACGACTTTATAAACGGCGACTACGCTAACTTTAATGACCAGGGCGGTCCTCATAAATCCGTAAACTTTATTGTTGCCCACGACGGTTACACGCTTGCAGACCTTTGTTCGGGATATACTCCTGCGGGTTCAAGCTATAACGGTGACTCAACTAAACTGCAGTGGCCATTCGGTCCTTCAGACGGCGGAGATTCTTCCGTTCCGGGATATTTATTTGGAAATAATCCTGAAAACAAAAGACAGGCGAACAGAAACTATACGGCTATTCAAATGATGAGCCGCGGCGTTCCGCTTATTGTATGGGGCGATGAGTTCAACAGAACACAAAACGGAAACAACAATCCGTACAACGTGGACTCCGTTGCTACGTGGAACAACTACGGAATGATAAATACAAAGTCGCCGCATTTGTGTTCAACCGAAGATGCTTCGGGCGGCTCTATGGCTTACCACAACAATTTTGGAACTTTCAATAATATAGAAAACCGTAACGGAAACTTCATGTTCATGAAGTACATGATGAACCTCCGTGCAACGGAGCCGTGCTTAAGGCAGGATAATTATGATAAGGTTACGTACACGTTCAAAAAAGAGAACGGAACAAGTGACCTTTCAAATACCGGCAAATGTGTTTGGATAAAGATTGAAGGTTCAAAGGTTCAGGACGGACATGACTATCTTATGTTCATGAATATGCATACTGACCCGGTTCAATACACCGTTCCTGCTCCTGCTGCGGGCTACAGATGGACAAGAATTGTTGACACGGCTCTTTTTGCAGAAAGCAACTTTAACTGCTGGAGCGATTCGGATAAATCATGTGAATATAAGGCAGCGGGTGGTAATTACGGGGTTAATCCGTGGTCTGTAGTAATCTTTAAGCAGGTAAAAGTTGAGGCTCAAAAACCTGCGTGCGCTTCTCCTACTATAAGCGGAACCACTCCGTTTGATTCAAGCACCACTGTTACAATTGCACCGGGTGCTTCGGGCGCTACCGTTTACTACACAACGGACGGAAACGAACCTACAACTTCAAGCGCAGTGTATAACGCTCCTTTTACGGTTGAAAAAAACACAACCGTAAAGGCAATATGCACGCTTGCAGGCCACGAGAACTCTCCTGTTGTAAGAAAAAGCTTTCTTAAAAAAGCTCAAACCTTAACCGAAAACTCAAGCGGAGTTATGCTTCAGGGCTTTACATGGAACTCCGCTCCAAGAGGGGCGGGCTTTAATGCGGAACACCCTAGCCCCAACTGGTATAAATGGTACAAGGTTGTAAAAGAGCGTGCAAATGACATTAAAAACACGTTTGAATATGTGTGGTGTCCGCCTCCTTCAAAATGCGACAGCTCTTCAAGTGAAGGCTATGCTCCCACTCAGCTGAACGACCTTAACAGCTTTTACGGCTCAAAAGAAGACCTTACCGCAATGATTTCCGCAATAAGTCCTGCAAAGGCAATTGCAGACATTGTTGTAAACCACAGGGCGGGAACAACATCTTGGGGAGACTTTACAAATCCTTCATGGTGCGATAATTACTATGCAATCTGTTCCGACGACGAAGGATTTTCAAGTACAAACAGCCCGATGTTCGGTCATTCTAAAAAAGGCGCTCAGGATTCAGGCGAAAAGTACAGTGCATACAGAGACCTTGACCACACAAACGTAAGCGTTCAGCAGGGAATCATAGACTGGATGAATAATGTTCTTATTCCTGCAGGCTTTGTAGGCTGGCGATACGATTTTGTAAAAGGCTTCGGCGCTAAGTATGTAGGAAAATACAATGCGGGAACGTCCGCGGCTTTCTCGGTCGGTGAGTACTGGCCTACAAACGACTACAATCCTTCTTCTCCTGATTCGTGGGGAAACGAGATAAAAAATTGGGTTTCAAATACAGAGACGGAAGGCGGAAAACGTTCAAAAGCATTCGACTTTGCTTTAAAAGGCGCAATGAACAATGTGTTCGGCTGCACATGGTTTGAAAGCAATGGCAGTTCGAATGGCAGCGCTGCGTCAAACAACTACGCTCTTCTTGCAGACAACTCCAACCTTTATATAAGCCAGCCTGAGGATGCGGTTACGTTTGTAGACAACCACGATACGGGCTCAAATCAGGGGCATTGGGCTTTGACTAGTGACAAAGTTGGTGCGGCTTATGCGCTTATATTAACTCATCCGGGATTCCCCTGCGTTTCATGGAGCCATTACTTTACGTTTGCAGAAAGCGGAAGCAACGAATCAACTTATCAGCACAGCCACCTTACTGCAAGCTCAAGTTACATGGGCGATAAAAACGTTCCCGGAACAACCAACACGCTTAGACAGCATATAGATAAGCTTATAGAGCTGCGAAAATCCTTAGGAATCGAATACAATTCCGAAAGGACAACAAAACAGGCTACAAGTTCAGGTTATGCTGCGGAAGTAACAGGTACAAACGGAAGCCTTATTGTGCTTATCGGAAACAGTTACACGCCCACAGATTCAGGATATACTCCTGAGTACGAAGGAACGGATTTTAAGATTTGGAAGAAAGCCGGTTCCGGTACACCTAAGTGCAGAACGCCCAAAATCGAGATTACAGACGGCAAAGCTACAATTACCTGCGGAACAAAAGACGCTACCATAATGTACGGATTTTCTACAAGCACAATAACGAACACGTATACTACGCCCGTTACAATGACTTCCGGGCAGACAATATACGCAAAAGCCTCGCACGCAGGAATGGAAGATTCCGCAGTTGCAAGCAAAGAATACGACACTTCTGTAAAGGTTACGCTAAGCTGTACAAGTGATGCAGGTTGGGGACGAGCCGTGTTCTTTTGCGGTTCATTTACAGAGGCGAATAATTGGACTAAGGCGGTAAGAGGCACCTGTTCTTCTACAGGAAACATATGGACGGTAACCGTCAAGGTTCCTGCGTCAGGGAACTTTGAATGGAAGCCTACAAAAGGACAGTACGATTTGGGGGAACTCACGAATCAATCTTCTGTCTCGGAATGGTATCCGGGAACGGATAACCTGAAGTATCCCAATACCACATCCGTAAACTGGGAAAATGTCAAACCGGCTAAAAAATAAGTAAAAACATTGTCTTTGCACGGATAATTTTTGTCCGTGCAAAGTTTTTTATAAAAACATTAAAAGCGATTGACTTAATTTAAGTCATTCGTTACTATCTTGTAAGTTAACTATCTTTTTTGGGGGTCTACTTTGGCAACTAAGAAATCATCGGCAGAAAAACGACATGCACAGAGCGAAGTACGACGACTTCACAACAAGGCGATAAAAAGTTCTTGCAAAACATATGCCAAAAAGTATCTGGAAGCCGTTCAGGCAAAGGATAAGGCACTTGCGGAAACCAGGCTAAGGACATTGGTCAGTGAACTTGACAGCGCTCGAGGAAAGGGTGTTCTTACAAGAAACGCTGTTTCCAGAAAGAAGTCAAGAATGATGAAGCTCTTTAACGTCAGTTTTGCCGCAAAAGCCGCAGAATAGGTTATAAAGACCGACATCAAAATCCAGTCAGCTTTTTCTGGCTGGATTTTTTTTCCTGCTGGAGTATCTGGTATGGACGGAAAAAAAGTAACAAAATACGAGATTGTGGACTCAATCCACGGAAGGGTCGGCATAGACAAATCCGAAGTTCTTAAAGTTGTTGATTTGTTTTTGCAGGAATTGAAATCCGCACTGACTAAAAAATCTTCTATTGAACTTAGAGGCTTCGGAACTTTAGAGCCGCGCCTTAGAAAGGGAAGGGAAGTTTGCAGAAATCCTAAAACAGGCGAACAGGTTTCGGTAAAGGCAAGATATACGGCTGTTTTCCGTCCCGGAAAGGATCTTAAAACAACGCTTAAAAATCTTGATATAGACGATTCCGACGAGTCTTAGACAAAGCCTGCCTGTAGGAATATTTAAAAAGCACAGAAAAATATTTCTTCTTTTTTCTGCTGCTCTTCTTTTTGCATTGGACAGTTCTTTTTCCGCATGGTTTGTACTGCTTCCGGTTCTTTTTCTTGTAAAAGAACTTACCTTTAAGAACGCCTGGCTTTACGGCGGAATCTACGGAATTATAGCAAGCCTACTTTATGCCGCGTGGCTTTTTTTCTTCAGCATTCCGCTTATGCTTTGCGTGTGCGTTCTTTATTTTGCGCTTTATGCCGTTTTTTTTGAGATTCTTAAACTATGCGGAAGAACTTTTAAGCGCTTTTCCCGGCTTTTATACGTTCTTGTTCCTGTTTTGTTTGAATATGCAAAAACTTTAGGATTTTCGGGCTTTAATTACGGAATAAACGGCTACACTCAATACAGAAACATATATTTGATTCAGATTGCGGATATATTCGGCGTGTTCGGCGTTTCCGCCGTTCTTTATCTTTGTTCCGCCGTTGTGTTTGAAGTTACGGAAGCCGTGCTTGAAAAGCGTTTTTGTAAAAGAGAGCTTTTTCTTTTAATTCTGTTTTTTTTAATAGTGAACTTTTCCGTTATTTACGGATTTATAAAAGTCCGCCTTACTGAAAAACGTGATTTTGATTCTGAAAAAATTACTGTTTGCGCCATTCAGCATAATCCGAATCCTGACGAAAAAAACATCGGCGCATATATAAACGACATTCGTGTTTTGATGAATCTTACCGACAAGGCTTTAAGCGAAAATCCCGGAATAGAACTTGTTGTTTGGCCTGAGACTGCGGTTATTCCTTCTATCCTTTTAAACTATAAAAATCCCGCCCGTAGCGAGCGGAAAAAGATTGTGGAAGAACTTCTTTTTTATATCGATTCAAAAACTTGCGCATTTGTAATAGGAAATTTTCATTCCGAAAAAAAAGATGACTATAATTCTGCGTATTTTTTTGTTCCTAAAAAGAATGTAATTCCGCCGAAGCCTTATGTGTACAGAAAAATGCATCTTGTTCCTTTTTCAGAATATCTTCCGTTTTCAGAAAGGTGCGTAAATTTAAAAGAACGTATAAACCGCAAAAACAATTTTCTTTGGACTCCGGGTAAAGAAAGAACCGTGTTCTCGTTTAAGACGAACAACGGAAACGACTTTAATTTTGCGTCTCCGATATGCTTTGAAGACACATTCGGAAATGATTTGAAAAAATTTTACAAGAAGGGCAGAAGGGCGTTTGTAAATCTTTCGAATGATTCATGGTCAAAGTCAAAGCGGTGTCAGGTTCAGCATTTAAAAATGGCTGTGTTCAGGAGCGTTGAAAATCATGTTCCGAGCGTAAGAAGTTCTGCAAGCGGAGAAACCTGCATAATATCTTCTACGGGTAAAATTACCGCAAGAAGCGAATCTTTTAAGCAAAACTATGTTATAGGTAAGATTCCCGTTCTGCATTGAAAAATTAGGTTTATTGGTGTAGTATTCATCCCATGGCAGACGGAAAAAATAAGCGAAGTTACGAAGAAAGGCGACCGCTGACTGTGTTCGGGCCCGAGACGGAATTTGACGGGGTTCTTGAGTTCAGCGACGACCTTATAATTACCGGAAAATTCAACGGAAGAATAAAGGCAACCGGAAATCTTGAAATAGCAAAGGATGCCGTATGCATAGTAGAAAAAATATCTGCAAAATCAATAGTTATTTCAGGGGCCGTTACAGGAAACATCGAAGCTTCTGAAAGGGTTGAAATATGTAACGGCGGCTCGGTTACAGGCGATATAACGACTGCAAGAATACGGATTGAAAACAATGTGAACTTTGAAGGGAATGTTACCATGCTTGAAAAAGTGCCGGAAGAAAATCTTTTTTCCGTTGCTTCAAGAGAATACAAGTCTGCGATGGTGCTTCGTTCCGACGTGATAGAATAGTTTAAAACTTAATGCGATACTTTATTTTTAGCGGTTGACAAAAAATGTATTAATAAGTAATAATTACAAATCTCAATTAGGATCAAGTCTTTTTGTTTATCATCTGAAAATCAATTTTTGTAAATCCTATGATATATACCAAATAAAATTATGGAGTTTTTGAATGGCCTTAAGAAAACGGCACTCAGAAGACGGCTTGGCGAATACTAACGGTCAGCCGCAGACGGACGCTGATGTCCAACCGGAATCATTTGATTCCTCATCCCAAATTTCGAAGGATTCCGACTTTTATTCATCCGGCGATTCTGAAAATCACGAGGCTGCATCAGGAACGGAAGATTCAGGTGATTCCGGCGACTCTAATTCTTCGGCACCTGTGAAGGTTACGTTAAAGCCAAGAAAGCGTGTTGTAAAAGTAAAAACGGAAGAAAAAGCTTCCGACGTTTCTTCAAACGACGGGGAAAATGCGGCTTCGCAATCGGCGGAAAGCACTCATTACAGACAGAGTTCAAACTGGAGCGGGAACGGTAGCGGCGGCTCAAGATACATGAACTCACGAAAGCCCGCGTCAAAGGGTTTTTCAAGGAACGAGCATAAAAGCGATATGCCGATTCCGACAGGTGCAATAGATCCTTCGGTTTTGCAGACTCCGCCGGATGCAAATCCTTCCGACGAAAACTCGTCAAAACCAAGGCTTTTGATAAACGACCTTACTATAATGGGTATGCATGAACTTCGTTCTCTTGCCGTAAAATACGGCTTTAATCAGGACGACCTTGCACCTATGAAAAAGCAGGAACTTATATTCGTAATTCTTAAGGCGCATACGGAGCACGGCGGAATAATTTTTGCATCCGGCTCTCTTGAGATTCTTCCTGACGGATACGGGTTCCTTCGTTCTCCGCAGAACAGTTATCTTCCCGGCCCGGACGACATATATATTTCACCGAGCCAGATTAGGCTTTTTAATTTGAAGACGGGAGATACCGTTTACGGGCAAACCCGTTCACCAAAGGAAGGCGAAAGATTTTTCGCTTTGCTCAGGATTGAGACAGTGAATTTTGACGAGCCTAGAATTGCGCAGACGCGTATTCCTTTTGAAAACCTTACGCCTCTCTATCCAAAGGAAAAACTTCGCCTTGAAACAGTTTCGACGGAAGTTTCTTCTCGAATAGTGGATCTTTTCAGCCCTATCGGAAAAGGGCAGAGGCTTTTGATAGTCGCTCCTCCAAAGGCGGGAAAGACCACGCTCATGCAGAAAATCGCGAATTCAATAACGGCGAACCATCCTGAAGTCTACTTGATTGTCCTTCTGATAGACGAGCGGCCGGAAGAGGTTACGGAGATGGAGCGTGCGATAAAGGGCGAGGTAATCTCATCGACATTTGACGAACAGGCGACACGCCACGTTCAGGTTGCGGAAATGGTTCTTGAAAAGGCAAAGCGTCTTGTCGAGCATAAAAAAGATGTGGTTATTCTGCTTGATTCAATCACACGTCTTGCCCGGGCGTACAACGTAACCGTTCCGACGTCGGGAAAAGTCCTTTCAGGCGGTGTGGATTCTAACGCCCTTCACAGACCTAAGCGTTTCTTCGGTGCGGCAAGGAACATCGAGGAAGGCGGTTCTCTTACGATAATTTCCACGGCTCTTGTGGAAACCGGAAGCCGCATGGATGAGGTAATTTTTGAGGAATTCAAGGGAACTGGAAACAGCGAAATCGATCTTGACAGAAAACTTTCGGAAAGAAGGCTTTTTCCTGCCATCAACATCAAAAAATCCGGCACAAGGCGCGAAGAACTTCTCCTTTCTCAGGACGAACTTTCAAAGCTTTGGATTTTGCGTAAAGTCTTCGGTCCTATGGAAGATACCGAGATACTTGAACTCATTCTTGACCGCATGAAGAAAAGCAGGACAAACGACGCTTTCCTTGCCAGCATGAATGTTGGAACTGCGGCGGTTGATTAATTTTTTATAATTGAATATAATCGCCACACTTATAATTCAATATTGTAGATTGTGGTAACGGAATGAGATTATGCTCTGCGTTATCGGGCAACTACAGTGGGAGTGAAAAATGAAAAAGGGAATACACCCGGAATACAAGATGACAAAGATTACTTGCGTATGCGGCAACGTGATTGAGACCCGCTCTACAGTGGAAAACATATCGGTCGAAATCTGTTCCGCCTGCCACCCGTTCTACACTGGCAAGCAGAAACTTGTCGATACTGCAGGACGAATTGACCGCTTCAACAAGCGATACGGAATCAAGGAGTCAAAGTAATTCCTGCCAAGAAAGGATCGTCCGGTTGGACGGTCTTTTTTGTTTTAAATCGAAATGTTTTGCGTGCGGATATTTTTTTAAGTTTCGTTTACATTTGCAAGATTTTTAGGCGTTTTTTATCTGTCTATTCGTTAAAATTATTGCGAAGTGTAAAACGCCGTGGATTTCCGAAAAAACGTTTTTAGCGGACTGTTATCTTCCAGCATCTATGGCATTTTTTTCTTTCAAAATCTTTTGGAATCGATTTTTGTGTTATGTCTAAAAAATCCACATTTTCGGGAAGGGCTTCCGGCGCAAATGAAAGCCGATTGCTGTTCGTGCTGAAAAAAAGTGTTCCTTTTGGTTTTAAAAGTTTCACGCAGTTTTCGACAAGTTTTTTCCAGTCTCGGTTTATGTCGAGGTCATCGTGCGCAGACTTTGAATTGCTGAAAGTAGGCGGGTCAAGTATTATGATGTCGAATTTTGAGTTTTCGTCGTTGCCTATGGCTTTGAGTTTTGTTGAAAGCCAACTTACAGCGTCGGATTTTATGAAAATATATTTTTTTTCGTCCGAAAAGCCGTTCAGCGTCATGTTTTCTTTTGCCCACGAAAGATACGTGTTCGATAGATCAACGGATTCTACGTATGAGGCGCCGCCTTCCGCAGCGTAGACGGAAAAACTTCCCGTGTAGCAAAAAAGATTCAACACACGTTTTTGGCTCGCCTCTTCCTTTACTAAAAGCCGCGTCGGTCTGTGGTCCAAAAAAAGCCCGGTGTCTATGTACGAGGAAAGGTCAACCGAAAATATTTCCCCCTGTTCGTAGACAAGGCCTTTTACCTCGCGTTCGCCAACGTTTTTTTCGTACTGGGAAAGACCTTTTTGGCTTTTGCGCATTTTTTTTATGATTCGCTTTTCAGGCACGTTCAAAACTCGCGAGGCGGATTCCGCCATTAGCGAAAGCCATTTTTCTTCTTCGACGGTATCTTTTTCGTATGGCCGTTCGTAAAGGTAAATGACAGCCCAAAGCCGGCTTTCAAGTTCTTTTTGAACTTTCGGGTCGTTTTCGGAAATCTTTTTGTTCACGTTATCGAAAAAATCTTTTGCTTGGGATTTTTCTTTTATGTTCTCCGGAAGAAATTCGTATACATCAAGTGAAAGGGGGATTTCGGGAATGTCTCTGTCGTAGATTCTGTAGGAAGTGATTCCGTTTCGCCTCGCCCATTTTCGTATTTCCCTGTATTTTTTTTTCAGACGATTGGAAAAAAGTTCCGCCTGATAAAAGTTTTTGTTTTCCATTTTTCGTCCTTTCACCCGATGATTTTTAAGATTCAGGTCAATAAAAAAGATTGAGGAGTTTTTCAAGTTTCCTGTAGTTTCTTTCGTCTTCTTTTTGCCGTTCAAAACTTCTGTGGCTTATCGTGAATTCCCCTTCGTAAAGAGCAAGGCATTGGTAGACAAAGTCAATGTCGTTTTCGTCAAGTAAAGAAAGGTCATCCACGCAATGAACGGTTTGACGTATTTTTTCCAGCTGTTGGTGAGCAGCCTTGCAGTCGTCTTTAATTTTCCGGTCTTCAATATCTTTGGGGTTTGAAAAATATTCGTAATTTTCCTTTATGTTTCGGGATATTGTTTTTAGTGTTTCTGAAAGATATGAATCAAGTTCTTTTTTTCTGATGAACGGCATGGCTATGATGGTAATGAGTTTTCTTTTGATTTGCAATATTTTATTGTTTGATTTATAAATCGGAATTAAGAGTAGGCGTTTTATTAAACATTTATGCAGATTATTAAATCGGCTTATGTAAGATAAAAATGTTTTTTAGAGATGTTTTATTCGATTTAGTAAATGCATTGTTCCGTTTTTTTTTAATTACAAAGCCCGGACATTCTATATAAATATCCGGGCTTAAAGTTCAGCTTTTAAAATGTTTAAAAATTGAAAAGCTTGTGTATTTGAATTATTTATTCGGGATGACAGGATTTGAACCTGCGACATCCTGGTCCCAAACCAGACGCGCTACCAGCTGCGCTACATCCCGTAACGTGTTCAGTAATATATCAGAATAAAGTTTTTGCGTCAATGCATTGCGCTGATTCTTAGGAAAGTCAAGTTTTTGAAAAAATCGTTTATTTGCACGTTTGCATGGAATTTTGTTTTTTAGAATTATAGTTTTTTTTTCATAAAATTTTATTTTTATGAACGGAATCTTTAAGTTTTTGCGCGGGATTTTATAAAAAGTAATTTAATTGCAAAAATAGATTTTAAACGATAGAATCCTTTTGATTTTTAAGGCGAAGGGGATATTCATGAAAAAGTATTCGAGCGGAAAAGTGCGGGAGGTCTATGACCTTGAGGATGGAAGGATGGTCATTGTTACGACGGATAGAATTTCCGCATTCGATGTGATTCTTCCGACTTTGATAAAGGACAAGGGAAAAGTTTTGAACGCTCTTTCCGAGTTTTGGTTCAGCTACACGAAAGACATTGTAAAAAATCATATGATTTCTTCGGATTTGGGCGATATGCCTGAAGAATTCCGTAAGAGCGAATACGAGGGACGCACAGTCCTTGTTAAAAAACTCAAGATGATTCCATATGAAGTAATCGTCCGGGGGTATATGTTCGGCTCGATGTTCGACGCATACAGCAAGGGCGAACCTTTCTTGGGGCATGCTTTTGAAAAAAAATACGAACAGGCGGAACGGCTTTCCGAGCCGATTGTAACTCCGTCCACAAAGGAAGCGGAAGGGCATGATATAAACGTTACGCTTGAATATATGAAAAACGACATCGGAGAGGCTCTTGCTTCAAAGATTGAAAACGCCGCCCTGGCAGTGTACAAAAAGTGCTACGAACACGCCTACAAAAACGGAATAATCATAGCCGACACAAAATTCGAGTTCGGGCTTGATTCGGACGGAGAACTTGTTCTTGGAGACGAGGTTCTTACTCCAGATTCCAGCAGATTTTGGGATCTTTCAAAATACAAGGTCGGCACAAGCCCTGCCTCGTATGACAAACAGTTTGTCCGCGACTGGCTGAAGGAGAACAATCTTGCAGGAAAGAGCGACATAAAAGAAATTCCTTCCGACATAGCCCGTAGGACCTCGGAAATATACAAGGAATGTGAAAGAAAAATTTGCCGAACGGAAAATTGATTTTCACGAAAAATAAGGCTTTCCGCTTTTTTTTACGTCAGCTGCTCAAGAGAATAGCGCACAAGATTTTGGAACTGTTTTTTTAGTATGGCCGCATAGTTTTTCTTTCCTGCGGTTGCGTCAAAGGTTTCCGTAGCTTCCTTTATGAATCCTTCAATCTCGTTGTAATCCAATGGAAGTTTTCTTCCAAGAAGGCGGTTTTCAAGCGATACGCAGCGGAACGCGAACGGTCCTGCGAAGGCTATGCGCAGCGCGGAGATTGTGCTTTTTTCGCTTGTGGCAAGGAACGCAAATCCTGCCGAACGCGCCGTTATCCTGTTTTTTGGTCCCAGCCTGAAATACAGGCAAACGTCCCAGTCGTCAAGCGGGATTCTGATTGTAGTAAGGATTCTGTCTTCGGGGACTTCGTTGAAATTCTGGAAAGAGACGAACTTTGTCTCCGACTGGCTTTTCAGTTCCACCTGGGCGTCGAGGGCGAGAAGCGGCGCAAAAAGTCCGAGTTTCTGTTCCTTTGCGCATATGTTTCCGCCGATTGTCGCGATGTTCCGAACGAATGGGTTTGCCACCTGCGTTATCGCGTCGTGCAGGATTTTAGGAATGTGCCGTTCTCCGATTTCCTTGAGTTCCGACAATGTTACGCCTGGTCCGATTTCTATGTAGCGTTCGTGCTTTGATATTTCCCTGAATCTTGGAATCAGTGTGGTTGAGATTGATTTTTGGGGAAGATGCTCAAGATAGGTGCAGCCGCCTATCACTTGGAGTCCGGCGATGGTCTTTTTTTGGTAGAAAAGTTCCTGTTCGTTCCTTGCAAAAAAGAATTTTGCTTCCGTTTCGTTGTTTTCTTTCATTCTAACCTTCCACCCGTTTCATGTGATATTCCACCGCATATAGAATTCCGTTTATGAGCGTGTCTTCATCCGTGCAGCACGGACTTAGATGGCTTACTTCTTCATGGATTGTGTTCCTGTTCGGTTTTTCGGGCGAAAGGAGTATGGAGCGGGCCGCAAATATTTTTCCCGTGTCGCAGAATCCGCAGAGCTTTATTCCGGCTTTTGAAAATCCTTTCATGATGTCCTGATATTCTTCGGTTTTGCGGAAACTTTCCAGTGTCTGGATGTTCCGGTTTACGGCAAGGCTTACAGGGACTTTGCACGACGGGACGGGCTTTCCGTCAAGAAGCACAGTGCATGAACCGCACATTCCTTTTTCGCAGCCGTGCTTTGTGCTGTAGAGTTTGTTTTTTCGAAGGACTGAAAGAAGCGGAGTGTCCGCATCGTCCAGCAGCATAACTTTGTTTCCGTTAAGAACCACAGGAATGTTCATTCTTTGCCCTCCGGGATTTGTGTTTCGGTAGTTTCATTTATGTTCTCGCTTTTTTGAGCCGAGCTTTTTTCGCCTTGCATTTCAGTATCTTTTTCTTTTTCGGCAGCGGTTTTCTCTTTTTCGTTTTCCATTTTTCCGTCTTTATTGTTGGAACATTCAAAAATCTCTTCGTCCGTGCATGGAATCGAAGGAATCATGCAGTCGGTTGCCTGCGAAAGTGCGGCGGCGAACGCTCCGGGAATCAGGTTGTGTATCAAAGAGCCAATCTGGCACGGAGGATTTTGGGATTGCACGAAAAATATGTTTGTGGATTCGGAAAGCAGGGTGTCGTCTTCAACAAGGTCTTCCATTTCTTGGCGGATTGCAAGACGTACTGCGTTTTCCGCCGCCTTCATCGAAAAGATTTCACCGCAGTCTATGGCGACCCATATTCCCTTGATTTTTATTTTGTATGTGTACGGATTCAGTTCTATTTCCATGATTGCGCAGCCGAATGACGTGGCGTAAAACGGAGAACCTGAAAACTTCTGAGCGTCGAAGGATTTTTTTATCGAACTTGTGGTGGATTTTTTTGCCGTTATCGGAAGCGGAACTTTGAATCTTTTTTTCTGAATGTCAAGGCAGCATTTTCTAAGAAGCGATGTCATTATGCTTATGTTGCTTGAAAAACCTTCGGGGAAAGGGGATTGCGCTTCATCTTCGGCGTTCGTTTCTATGCGAATCATGCTCTGCTCTATTTCAAGGAGTTTAGACGCGATGTTTTTCCATATGCTCTCTATCGAATCTGACGGAGCTGGCGCTGTTATCGTAAGGTTTCCGTCATAGCCCAGCGTGATTTCCATCTTCTGCTGGTAGTTTTCGAACGTCGAGCCAAGGAAGAACGCTCCGTCAAGTCCGCTTGAAAGTCCTATTCCCCGTCTTGCAAGCGAAAAGAACACCGGCTCGTCTTTTTCAGGATTTTGTGCTGAATTCAGGTTGTACGAGGAATATTTACGAGCGAAGTCGCTTTTTTCTGTGATGGCGTTTATGGACTCTTTCCATTTCAGTCCTTTGAACGTGAAAATCGCATCTTCATTTTGCATGTTCATAATCTTTATTTCGTCCGGAAGGATTCCGCTTTTTTTTGCGACAAGATGCATATGCCCTTCGATTGCAAAATATGACGCCGCATCAAGTTTTTCGGCGGAAATCGACGTGGGGGGGAGAGGGGAAGAGACTATGTTCGTTTCAACCGATATGTGCCTTGCCGAATACATATTTATGAACGCTACCGTAAGCCTGTCAGCTATTTCGCTTGCAAACGGATTTTGGTAGCCTGAGTCGGCGGTTATACGTGCTTTTATCGCAACAAGTTTTCCGTCCTTGTTTGAGGCTGTCCGTATTGCGACATGGGTTTCAAGCCCGTTTTTCATGAATATCCGCTGCTCTTCCCTTGAAAGAAGAAGTTTCACGCTTTTCCCTGAAAGATAAGAAGCTACGGCGACCTGGCATGAAAGGAGTGCGGATCTCCATGAGCCGTTCATGTTCTTTGTCTGGTTTTGGGTTTTCCGGATTTCTATTTTTTTTTCGCTTAGACCAAGAACGTCGGCGACGCATTTTTTAAGGTGGCTTGTCCATTGCGTTGGGCTGTATACGGCTAGGCTTTCTCCTTCGCTGGAAACAAATGCTCCCGAAGGCTCAATCCAGTACGGCGGAATTTCTCTGTATGTCCAGGAACTTTTAATGTCATGCGGAAAATCTTTAAAGAATGTCTCTTCGTTTTTTTCGTCCGAGGCTTCCACCGTTTCGTAAAAGCCTTTTTTAACCGTTCTTGACGAAAGAAGCGTTCTTGTCTTTGTAAGGACTTCTTTTTCTTCCTGGGTAAGTTCTCCTTCTGTGTGGAGCGAAAAATCAAAGCTTATCTGGATTTTTTTTGCCCATCTTCTTGTGCTTTTTATGTCAGGTCCGACGATGATTCCGACGGGTTCTCCTTCGTAATGCACTTCGTCCGTGCAGAACACGTTCGTCATTGTGGAAAATGTTTTTACCGTGTTGCTTCCCGGAATTTCCCGCGCGGTGTACAGTGTGTAGTCTTCCGGCAGCATCGAGGAGTCTATGTTCGTGATTCTTCCGGACGAGCGGGGACTTCTTACCAACGCGCCGTATAGCATTCCGTTTTTGCTAAGATCGCTTAAATATTCGTCTTCGGCTATGGCTTTAGCTTTCTTTGATTTTGCCGCCAGTTTGTTTTCAGATTTAGGCATGATTTTCCTTTCCTGTACGGATTACTGCGTCCACAACTTCATCTATCATTTTATCCGTCATGTCTGGCCATAGAGGAAGCGATATTGTGTTTCGGTAATTGTTCTCTGCGTTCGGATAATTTTCTTTTGTGAAATCCGGATTCAAGGCTCTCCAGTACGAAAAATGGAAAAGCGGTATGAAATGGACTGAAATTCCTATTCCTTTTTTCTGGAGTTCCCTTGCAAAATCGTCTCTTCCAATCCTTAGGGTTTCGGGATTAAGCCTTATGAGGTAAAGATGCCATGCGTTTCCCTCTCCGTCAGGCGGAAGCCTTATAAAATCCAGATTCTTGAATTCCCTGTTGTATTTTTCTACAATCCGCTTTCTTTTTTCAAAAAACAGTTCCGCTTTTTTAAGCTGGCACACGCCTATCGCCGAAAGCACGTCGGGAAGATTGAATTTGTATCCGGGAGCCACTATGTCGTATTCCCAGCTTGCTTTTGGAGATGTGTATCTGTCCCAGGTTTCTCTGTCCATTCCGTGAAGGCGCATTGTCTTCATTCGTTTTAGGACTTCCGGATTTCGGCATGAGACCATTCCGCCTTCCGCCGTCGTGATTGTCTTTGTAACATAGAACGAAAACACGCCTGCATCTCCAATTGTTCCTGCATAGCCTATGGGTGTCGGGGAAGGGAAAGAGTGCGCCGCATCTTCTATGACTTTTACGTCGTATTCCCTTGCGATTTCGAGTATTTTTTTCATGTCGCAAAGGTTTCCCGCTATGTGGACGGGAACTATAGCCGCGACCTTGTTTTTGGTTTTCCTGTCGTTTTCAAGGATTTCACGGATTTTTTCCGGGTCTATGCTGTACGAATCCTTTTCCGTGTCCGCAAAAAGCACTTCCGCCCCAAGATGAACGGCGGAACTTGCCGTGGAAACGAATGTGTAAGGCGTTGTTATAACTGCTTTTCCATGCCCAACTCCCAGAGCTTCCATCGCAAGAATCATTCCGCTGGTGTTGGAATTTACGGCAAGGCTTTCGACTTTTCTTGCATCAAGACCGAGTGTTTTTCTATTTTCTTCCATTTCGGAAGAGCCGTTCATAAAATCGGAAAAATCCTTTTCGAATTTCAGACTGTGTTTTCCGGTAGTAAGCCAGCCGCTTCTCATTACTTCAAGGACGGCATCTTCTTCTTCCTTTGAAATCGAAGGGCGTGAAAACGGAACTGAAAGAGAATCTTTGTCGCTCATTTTGCCTCCTTATTTCTGATGCGTTCTTTCCATTGCTGGAAATTCAGCCAGCAAAATCCGTAAAAGAACTTCCTTGTTCCTGTACATGGAAGAAGAATCTTTTTCAAAAACGCATATGGGCTTCAGTTTTTCAAGAAGAGAATCAAGATGTTCCGCCGAAAATTCTTGATTCTTCAGTTTTAGAATCTTTGGATAGTCGGTGGGTTTCGCCTCTTCTTCTTTTAGCCAAAGCGGTTCAAAATCCCTTTCGCCCTTTCTTTTTCCTATTATTTTTATGTCTATGTCCCTGTACGGTTCAAGTCCGCTGAATTTTATTATCTGCTTTGCAAGTTCGATTATCTTTATCGGTTCTCCCATGTCAAGCAGGTAACTTTCGGCGTTGGAGCCTACTCCTCCTGTCTGAAGGACAAGCGAGCACGCTTCGGGAATCGTCATGAAAAAACGTTCCATTTTTTCCGACGTTACGGTTACAGGTCCGCCTGTCTTTATCTGTTCCATAAAAAGAGGAAGAATCGAGCCTCTTGAGCCAAGCACGTTACCGAACCTTACGAACATGAATTTTTTATCTTCGCCGGCTTTTCTTGCGGCATCAAGAACCAGTTTTTCGCATATTGTTTTTGACGCACCATATACGCTTTCCGGATTTACAGCCTTGTCCGTGGAAATAAGGACAAATCGCATGACTCCGTGTTTTATCGATGAATCCAAAATGTTTTTTGTGCCGAACACGTTGTTTGCGATTGCAGCCACAGGATTTTCTTCCATCATCGGAACGTGCTTGTATGCGGCGCAATGAAAAATCACGTCGCATTTTGTCTGTTCGATTATATAGTCGGTGTACGCCCTGTCGGTCATGTCGCCTATTATGGGAACGATTGTAGCCTTTTCGCCAACGCCTTCTTCTTGCAAAAGCCTGAGTTCCCTGTCTATCTGATAGATGGAATTTTCACCGTGCCCGAAAAGATAAAGGCGTTCTGCGCCGCCTGACAAAAGCTGCCTTGAAAGCTCCGAGCCTATGGAACCGCCTGCTCCGGTTATCATCACACGCTTTCCCCTGAGGTATGAAAGGCTTTCTTTCAGCGAAATCGTTACGGGGGTTCTTCCAAGTATGTCAAGCGGATCTATGTCCCTGGTCTGAACCAAATGTGCGCTTCCGTTTACTACCTGACTTATTCCCGGAAGAATTTTTATTTTTGCTACACCGGCATCTTTTAAGACTTCGTATATTTTTCTTGTCTTTTCGACAGGTGCACTGGGAATTGCTATTATGGCTTCGTCCTGCTTTTTGAACCTAAGAAGGGAAGCCACTTCGGCGATAGGACCTAAAATTGGAATTCCGTCAATCTTCTTTCCGATGAGGTTTCTGTCGTCATCTAAAAAAGCCTTCACCGAACCGAAAATTTTTTTTCTTTTTATGTCGTCGGCAATCGTTTGCCCCGCAAATCCAGCGCCTATTATGTAAAGACGTTTATCTTCGTTCATTATATGCCTTGTCCTTTTTGTAGAAAGATTATACAACAAAATGCAATGTTTGTTTAATCGATTTTGTATAAGACTACAGCTTTGTATAAAATCTGTTGACTAATTTGAAGCTCAGATGTATTATACCCCAGTACATTTTAATTGCCTTTTTAAGATGGACTCGTCGATGACGGGTCTTTTTTATTGCATGGAAAGTTGAATGTAAGGAGAATTGATTTGGAGTACATTCCTCTTGATTCGCAAAAATTCTACGGCGACTGCGCTCCTTTGGTCGAGGCATTGGGCTATCATCTTGTTGAATTGAAGATTGGCTCGCTCGGCTCTGCAAAAAAAATAACCGTTGTGATTGCGTCCAAGGATTTGTCAAAAGGGCTGAGCATTGACGATTGCGCGAAAGTCCATCATGCGCTTCTTCCTCGTCTTGAGGCGCTTCTTGGAACGGACGACACTTATATGGAACTTACAAGTCCGGGGCTGGACAGAAACATAAAGAATGCGGCGGAATTTGCGTTCTTTGTCGGAAGAGAGATTAGAGTTTGGGACAAAACCGTCTCGGATTGGGTGCAAGGCATTCTCAAATCCGCTGACGAAAAATCGGTTACTTTGGAAAGGGACGGCGAAGAATCGAACGTTCTTTTTGAGAATATCGCAAAAGCAAAATTCATACATTTGTAATTTTAGGACGGCATGACATGGCTAAGAACAAAAAAGAACCCGAACCGGGTATGGCAGAACTCATAAGCGCTCTGATTGAAGAAAAAGGCTATTCCGTTGAGTCTGTGAAGCAGACATTGGAAGGCGCTTTGAAAGCGGCGTACAAGAGTACATACGGAACTTCGGACAATGCGATTGTAAAATTTTCGGATGATATGTCCGATGTTTCCATATATTCAAGGAAAATTGTTGTTGACGGAGTTTATGATCCTGTGGTTGAGATAGAACTTGAGGAAGCCAGGGAACTTTCCGACGATGTTGAGATTGGAGACGAGATTGACATTCTTGAAGACCCCAAAACCTTTGACAGGACGGCGATTTCTACCGGAAAGCAGACTGCCCATCAGGGCTTGAACGAAACGATAAAAGATTCGTTGTTCAATCAGTACAAGGACAAAATCGGCGAGATGATAAACGGATATTACCAGCGAGAAAGGAACGGAAACATCTACGTCGACCTTGGAAATGCAGGACGGCTTGAAGGTCTTCTTCCGAAAAAATACCAGTCGCCAAGAGAAAATTACGACCAGGGCGACAAGATACGGGCAATCATCACGGAACTTAAAAAGACCAATTCGGGGCTGCAGATAGTTCTTTCAAGAAGTTCTCCCAGGCTTGTTGAAATTGCGATGGAAATGGAAGTTCCGGAGATTGGCGAAGGAACTGTAAAAATTGAAAAATGCGTCCGGGAGGCTGGCTACAGGACAAAGATGGCGGTATCCACGCTGAGGGACGAAATCGATCCTGTAGGCGCGTGCGTCGGAAAGAACGGACTTCGCATTCAGAATGTGATTCGGGAACTTTTGGGAGAGAAGATAGATGTTCTTCGCTACGACCCCGATCCGCTTGCTTTCATACAGAACGCTCTTTCTCCGGCAAAGGTGAACAGGGTTGTAATCCTTGACGCTGAAAAGAAAGAGGCGCTTGCGATTGTTGACGACGAACAGTTCAGTCTTGCCATCGGAAAGCAGGGACAGAACGTTCGTCTTGCAAACAGGCTTTGCGACTGGAACATAGACGTAAAAACCGAGGAGCAGTGCGCTGGAATGGATTTCAGTTCAAAGGCTACAACGATGGCTGCAAGAAGTCTTTTCAGCGACGATGTTTCAGAAGAGCAGGAATCCATTTACACAGTTTCGGAACTTCCCGGAATAAAAGAGAACGTTGCTGTTGCGCTAAAAAATGCTGGAATCGAAGATATAGTTCAGTTCATAGATTCCTACGATTCTCTTGATGTCGAAGGTGTTACAAAAGAGGAACTTGAGGAAGTCTATGCTCTTATAAAAGAAAATGTTGATATCGTCGAAGAAGAGCCGGAAGAAGAAGGCTCACAGATAGAAGAGCCGCAGGCTGAAGTCGAAGAAGAAAAATATTGCTGCCCGGAATGTGGGGCTGAGATTACGCTTGATATGACACATTGTCCTAAGTGTGGTGTTGAGTTTGAATTTACAGAGGACGAGGAATAGGGTATTTTATGGCTGAAGAATCAGAGAAAAAGCCGGAGTTTGTAGTTCACAAAAAGCGTCCCGAACCTGTGTCGCAACCGCAAGTATCCGATGCTGGCGGCTCAGGAAAGAAAAAGGTAGTAGTTAAGAAAAAGAGCGCCTTGGGTGCAAAGCAAAATGTTTCTCAGGGAGATTCCCAGAAGACTTTGCCCGTAAAAAGAGTCGTTAAGATTGTTGCAAAGAATCCGGAGCAGAAGCCGGAAACTCCCGTAAAGCAAGCGGAAAAGTCGCCTTTGCCAAAGTCTTCTTCCAAAACCGAAAATACGGGAACTAAAGAACGCTCGCAACGCCGGCCGATGGTGCTTGATTCAGCCCGTCCGAACGTAAAGGCGGGAAATCTTTCGTCTGATTATACAAGGCGTGACAGAAACGGCTATGGCGGTGGTTTCAGGAAAGGCGGCTCAGATTTTCGCCAGTCCAGGGACGGTTCCGGATTTACGGGAACGCAGGCTCGCCAAAGTTACCAGCAGAACCGAGACAGGGATTCCTCTTCCAAGGGCGGCTATCAAGGTCGGAACAACCAGGGGCCTTTCCAGAGACGCGACGGTCAGGGTGGCGGCTCTTTCCAGAGGCGAGACGGACAAGGCGGATATAGGCAGGGAGGTCAGCGTTTCGGCGGAAACGGCGGCGGTTTCAGGCAAGGTCCTTCGGGAGGCTCGCAAGGCTCGTTGCCTCCTATGATGCAGCAGGGTAGAACCCCTCCCAAAAAGACCTTCAAAGGGAAAAAGCAGGTTTATACCCGAAAAGACGAAGAGCAGTACGACGACAATCTTTTTGAGTCCAAAAAGAAAAGCGAGACACCGGCTTCGGTTGTTCCAAAGTCCATAGAAATAATGGAGACAATCTCTATTTCGGATTTGGCAAGGAAGATGAACCTGAAAGCGTCCGAAATAATCGGAAAACTTTTCTCGAATTACGGTCAGATGGTAACGATAAATCAGTCCATAGACCACGAGACGGCGGAACTTCTTGCCGGAGAATACAGTTGCGAGGTCAAACTTGTCTCTCTTTACGACGAGACGGTCATCGAAGGGGACAAAGATATCGAAGAGAATATGCTTTCAAGGCCGCCTATAGTAACGGTTATGGGACACGTAGACCACGGTAAGACAAAGACCTTGGATGCCATCCGTAACGCACACGTTGCCGAAGGCGAGGCTGGCGGAATAACGCAGTCTATCGGCGCATATTCTGTAAAGACGGACAAAGGTTCTATCACGTTCCTTGACACTCCGGGACACGAAGCGTTCACCATGATGAGGGCTAGAGGCGCGCAGGTTACTGACATTGTTGTCCTTGTGGTGGCAGCAGACGACGGGGTCATGCCTCAGACGCTGGAAGCGATAGCCCACGCAAAGGACGCAAAAGTTCCGATAATAGTCGCCGTGAACAAAATCGATAAGCCTGAAGCTAACCCGGACAGGGTAAAAACTCAGCTTTCCGAGCATGGACTTGCTCCTGAGGAATGGGGCGGCGACACTCAGTACGTTTCCATTTCGGCTAAGCAGAAACTCGGAATAGACGACCTTTTGGATGCAATCCTTTTGCAGGCTGAAATCCTTGAACTTAGGGCGACTTACGATTGCCGTGCGGAAGGAAAGATTCTTGAAAGCCGCATAGACCAGGGACGGGGAGTTGTTTCTTCCGTAATAGTTCAGCGGGGAACGCTGAAGCAGGGGGATGCGTTCGTCGCAGGCATATACAACGGAAAAGTTCGTGCCATGTTCGATGACAGGGGGCATAGAATTCGTGAGGCGGGTCCTTCCACTCCTGTTGAAGTTCTTGGAATGGAAGAGATGCCAAACGCAGGCGACCCTTTCCAGGTTACTGAAAGCGAAAAAGAAGCTCGGGCAATTTCGTCAAAACGACAGGAACTTAAACGTTTTGAGGACGCTAAGGCTGTAAAGAAAGTTACACTCGATAACCTTTATTCAACAATCGAGCAGAACGAAATCAAGGAATTCAAGGTCATCATAAAGGCCGACCTCCAGGGTTCTGCGGAAGCGTTGAAGTCAAGCCTTGAAAAACTTTCAACAAAAGACATAAGGCTTTCGGTAATCCATTCATCGGCAGGAGCGATAAACGAATCCGATGTCGTTCTTGCCTCCGCCGATTCCAACGCAATCATAATCGGCTTCAACGTGCGTCCTACTCCAAAGGCAAAAGCCCTTGCCGAGCAGGAAAAAGTTGAAATCAGAAAATACAACATAATCTACAAGTGCGTCGAAGAAATAGAAGCGGCGATGGAAGGAATGTTGAAACCCGACACAAAAGAGCAGACAATCGGTGCTGTGGAAGTCAGGGACACGTTCAAAGTTCCGAAAATCGGTCTTATCGCAGGCTGCTATGTTACAGACGGCGTTGTAAAGCGCAACGCCATGGTAAACCTTGTGCGGGACGGAATCGTAAAGTTCACCGGAAAGATTTCTTCGCTGAAGCGTTTCAAGGACGATGCGAAGGAAGTCGCCACTGGTTTTGAATGTGGAATAGGGCTTGAAAACTGGCAGGACATTCAGATCGGAGACCATCTTGAGGTGTTCGAATACGTAGAAGTCGCGCGAAAACTTGGCGACGAACTGAAAGACGAAAGGGCTGAAAACGAAAGGAAGGCCGCCGAAGCCGCGGCGAAGGCAATCGCTGACGCTGAGGCGGAAAAAGCCCTTGAGGCTGAATCCATCGCCAAAGAAAAAGCCAAGGCAAAGGCAAAAAAAGCCGCAAAGCCTAAGGATTTGGGAACTCAATATCCGGGGAAAGAGGAATAATGGGGCAGTACAGAATTCAGCGTCTGAACTCCCAGCTCAGGGACGAAATATCGAAACTTCTCCTTCATGAAGACATTCGAGACCCAAGGGTTTCCTCGTTCCTTTCGATAAACAGAGTGGAAATCACTTCAGATTTGTCTTATGCGAAGGTTTTTGTGTCAAGTTTTCTTCCCGATGCCCAGCTTCAAAAGGGCGTGGACGGACTTAACAGCGCAAGCGGCTTCATCCAGGGGCAGATTGCAAAAAAACTCCGCATATATCAGTTTCCGAAACTAAGTTTTTTTGTGGACGAAGGCATGAAAGGCGGTTTTAAAATGGTAAGAAAACTCACGGCTCTTGAAGAAGAGTCAAAAAAGTGGGAAAAAGAACATCCTGAGATGTCCGAGGACGTTCTAAACTCCGATGCAGAATAAGATAGTCCTTTTTGCAAAGCAGCCGGGAAAAACAAGTTTTTCTTCCCTTTTTACGATAAAAAAAGCGCTCGGAACGAACAAAGTTGGGCATACGGGAACGCTTGACAGTTTTGCACAGGGACTTTTAGTGGTCTGCACGGGAAACCTTACCCGCCTTGCAGGAAAAATCACGGATTTTGACAAGCGGTACAGCGCGGTGATTTCTTTCGGCGAGGAAACGGATACCCTTGAATGTACCGGAAAAACTGTAAAAACCGCGCCCCTTCCTAAAAAAGAGGCTGTCATTCGTGCTGTTGAAAATTTTACCAAAACATATTTTCAAGTTCCGCCTGTTTTCAGCGCAATTCACGTTGACGGAAAAAGGGCAAGCGATCAGGCAAGAAACGGAAAAGATGTGGAAATCCCTTCCCGCAAGGTTACAGTTTTTTCATCGGATATTAGGGATTATCTTTTTAGCGATGAAGGTCTTGTAAAAGCCGTCCTTGTTGATTTTCACGTGTCCAAGGGAACTTACATAAGAGCTCTTGCAAGGGACATAGGCGATTTTTCCGGAAGCGCAGCCCATCTTTTATCGCTTGTAAGAACTAAGGTTGGAAAATTTTCCCTTGAGAATGCGGCGGGGTTTTCTCTTCTTGAAGATTTCACGATAGAAAACGCATTAAAACTTTCGGAAAAGCTTAAAAATCAGGCGGCTTTTTTATCGAATGACAGCGAAGAACTGCGCCTTAGAAAAGGAGTGATTGAAAAATCCGTTCCGATGACTTCTTCTCTTTCAAAGATGTGCGGATTTGGAGTTCTAAAACTTACAGACGAAGGAAAAGATTCGTTTTTTCACGGAAAAAAACTTTCTTCAAAAATGTTTTTATCATCTCCGTTTGATTTAATCGAGGATTCTTTTACGGTTTTTACAAATGAAGATGATTTTGCGGGCATTGTGCAAAAAGAAGCCGGCGGATTTTTAAAATACAGCTTTGTTATTCATAAAAACGGCTGATTTATAGTTTTGTGCTCGCGTTCGTGCTTTTTAGTACAGGTTTAATATACCCTGAATGGAGTTTTCCTTTTTTCAGGCGAACTCTCCTATGCAGTCTATCTCGCCGCCTTTTTTCATGTCGTTGCATATGGGTTTTAATATCCGAACCTTAACAATGTCGCCTTGTTTTAGAAAAGAATTTTCCGAATTTCCCAAAATCTCGCAATGAAGAAAATTTTCCGTTACGGCGTGAAAAACTTTCCGTTCATTTTCTTCGGTGTAAAATACGGTTTTTCTTGCGTTTTCAAGGATTGCTTCAAAGATTTTTCCCCGGCAGGATTCGATGTATTTTCTTTTGTTTTCACTTGCCCATGAAGAAAGGAGTGCCGCCCGTTCGGAACTTTTTTCCTGCGGAACCTGATTTTTCATGTTCTTTGCGGCTGTTTTAGGTCTTGCACTGAACGGAAATACATGAACCCATGAAAAATCGCATCTTTTACACAGCTCAAGTGTGTCTTGAAAATCTTCGTCCGTTTCTCCCGGAAAGCCCGTTATTATGTCGCAAGCCAAAAATGCATTTTTTTTTGCTTTTCTCAGCATGGCGCAGGCTTTTTCCATGCCGCCGGGGCTGTACGGTCTGCACATCGCTTTCAAGATTTTTTCGCTTCCGCTTTGAATCGACATATGAAAATGCGGTCTTACTCTTTTGTTTTTTATGACTTCGCAAAAATATTCGTCAACAATGTCGGGATAAAGACTTGAAATTCTGAACGAAACGGTTTTTGTGTTTTTAAGGCACAGCTGAAGAAGATGGGGAAAATCTATGTAATCTCCGTTGTAAAAACCTTTGTACTGGGCAATGTTCACTGTTGTGAAAACGACTTCGTTTTGTCCGGCTTTTTCAAGAAGTTTTATTCTTTCAAGGACTGTGCCGGCGTCAAGCGACACGGAACGGCCTCGAGCCGAATGGATTGCGCAGTATGAGCATGAAAAATTGCAGCCGTCCTGAATTTTTATTGAAGCTCTGGAGTGGTTCATAAATGAATCCGTGGATAGGCTGAACGCATCCTCACTGTAGCCTTTATTTTTTTGCGGCAGAAGGAAGAGCGTTTCCCGTAAAAACGAAGCGAAAGTTTCGGCGTTGAAGTTATTTTTTTTAAGCGTTTTTTTTAGTTCCGCCGCAACGCCCAGCAGCCTGTTTTTCATTTGTCCCGGAAGGCAGGCGATTCTTTTATCCATTGAATTTATGTTATCTTTTGAAAGCTGAGCATAGCATCCCGTGACCACTACGCAGCACGATGGAAGTTTTTCAAGGATAAGCCTGATTATCCGTCTGTCTTTTTGTTCCGCTTTTTGTGTAACTGCGCACGTGTTTACTACGCAAAGATATGTTCCGCTGTCTTTTGGTGTTTTTGCAGTGAACGGCGACATCGAGACGGAAAAACCGTTGTCTGAAAAAAAACGGGCTGCGCTTTCGCTTTCTATTTGGTTCAGCCTGCAGCCTATCGTCTCAAAGTGTATGTCCATCAGGTTTTATGAGCTACTGAAGTTTTTCAGAAACCCTTGTCCTTCCTCTGTTTGCTTCCAAAGACGAGGGATTAAGGTGCAATGCTTCATCGTATGCTTCCACCGCCTGATAATAATTTTGCGCCATCTCTCTTGCATATCCAAGCCTAAGCCACCAGTGTTCAAGGAGCGGCTCTTTTTTTACAGCCGCCGTGAGCGCAATGTCCGCATGCTGATAGCGTGTTTGCCGAATGTATATTTCGCCCATAAAATAATAAGCTGTTCCTACGCGGCTTCCGCTTTCGGGCGCGCTTGCCACATATTTTTGGAACTGCTCCATTGCGCCGTTGTTTTTTCCAAGATAGTACCGCGCCTCTCCCAAAATTTCTACGAGCCGTAAATCGTATGGACTGACCTTAAGTCCGTCGTTTGCCCGTTGTTCCGTCTCCGAATACTGCTTATTTTTTACAAGAGACCAGCACATAACGACATAGGACTCAACTCTGTCGGGATTGTCCGATATTTCCTCTTCACATACGGAAATTGCTTCCGAATATCTTCCGTTCTGATAGAGGATGAGCGCATCCTGCTTTACCGATTGTGAAAAAGACGATAAAAACTGAAGAAAAAAAGATAAAAACAAAAATGCATTGAATAATTTTACGTGTTTTTTCATTTGGAACCCGTTTTGTAAAGTCAGTCTTCTTTTTTCATGACGCAGCGTCCGGTAAAAGTGCTTCCCGGCTCAAGGACGACCTGGCTTGCGGTTATATCTCCGTCGAGCACGCCCGAAGATGAAACGAAGACCATGTTTTTTGCAGTAACATTTCCGTGGACTTTGCCTTTAACAAGGATGCGGACGGCGTTAATGTCGGCGTTTACCAGAGCTTCAGTATCCACTACAAGATCGCTTGTGGCATCAATTCTTCCGTTTACAGTCCCCCGTATCATGAAAGGTTTTACGAATTTTATGTTTCCGGTGAACTTTATGCCGTGCTCTATCACCGTATCGAAGGCTTCGTCTTCTATGTCAAAAAAATCTGTTTCCTTTACGTCGAACATTCTGCCATTCTACCTTATGAATAACGGTAAAGTCAACGCAAACAAAACTTTGCTTGATGGAGTTTTTTATACAAACTCGGACGGCGTGTTTTTTATAAAAACCGGAATGGAACTGTTTTCTATGTCTGTTCTGTTTAAGTTCGATTTAAAAATCATTCTGAAAAAAAATGGCGGGAATTTTTAGCCGGATTTTAATGATTTGTTTTATTTTTTTTAAGTGTTTTTTTTATCCGCAAAACCTGATAAAATTATTCGGAGGTTTTTATGATAGACATACGTTTTGAGGATTTTCGTTCAGCTGCCTATGACGACGGAAAAATCATAGGCGAGTGCACTTTTTCTGTTGAAAACAATACATGGATTTTGTCTCACACGGAAGTAGACCCTTCATACGGCGGACAGGGCATTGCAAAGCGGCTTTTAAAATCCGTTGTGGAAAACGCCCTAAGCCGCGGAGTGAAAATAAAACCTGTCTGTTCCTATGTGGTAAAAGAATTTGAAAGGCACCCTGAAGAATATGCGGCTGTTCGTTCATCGGATTGAAAAAGACATTCCTATGGGGTAAAATGCCTTCATGAAAAAAAAATCTTTACCCGATTTGCTCAATGGCGTTCATGTTCATTTTGTGGGCATAAAAGGAACGGGGATGGTGGCTCTTGTCGAGATTTTCCATCACAACGGTGCGGTCGTTACGGGAAGCGATGTTTCCGAAAGGTTTTACACTGACAGCATAATCGAAAATCTTGGGCTAAAGGCTTTGCCGTTCAGCGGAAAAAACATAACGGATAAAATCCGGCTTGTAATTTATTCTTCGGCATACAAGACCGACTCAAACCCTGACCTCAAAGAGGCTTTGAGGCGAGGACTTCCGTGCCTTTTGTACACCGAAGCGCTCGGACTTTGCTCGTCTAAGTTTTATTCATGCGGCATTTCGGGCGTGCACGGAAAAACAAGCACCACAGGAATCGCTGGAACTGTTTTGAAGGAACTGGATCTTCCTTCCCAGGTGCTTGCGGGAAGCGTCATAAATTCGTTCGGCGGTTCTTGCACTTACACAAGCCCGTTGGTTAAAAACGGCTTTTCCGAAGAAAATGGCATTTTCGTCGCCGAAACTTGCGAATACCAAAGGCACTTCATGTCGTTCGAGCCTAAAAAAATCGTTCTTACTAGCGTCGAAAGCGACCATCAGGATTTTTATCCTACATATGAAGCCATAAGGGATGCGTTTGTGGATTATGCGTGCAAGCTCCCTGAAAACGGAAGCCTTATCTATTGCGCGGACGACAGAGGCGCTTTGGACGTGGCGGAAATCGTAAAAAATCTCCGGAGCGGCATAAAGTTGATTCCATACGGAAAAAACGCAAGTGGAGACTACAGGATAGTCGGGGAATCGGTCACCGGAGAAAAAAATTCTTTTTCTGTTTCAATGTTTGACGGCGAAAGCGGAAAATATCCCTTGTTCGACCTGAATGTTCCCGGCCATCACGAAGTTTTGGATGCCTGTGCGGCAGTCGCTCTTTGCTGCGAACTTTTGAAGACTTTCGGAAAAAATCCGCACGATTATTTTGAAAGAATAAAAAAAGGGCTTTCGAATTTTACAGGCGGAAAAAGGCGCAGCGAAATTGTGGGACGCATTCGTCTTTCAAAGGGAGATGCTCTGTTCATCGATGATTACGCCCATCATCCGACTGCGATAAAGACAACCCTTGAAGGATACAAAAAATTCTACGGCGGAAGAAAAATTATCGTCGATTTTATGAGCCACACGTATTCAAGGACGCAGGCGTTGCTCGATGATTTTGCTTCCTGTTTTTCTCAGGCGGATTCCGTGATTCTCCATAAAATATACAGTTCCGCCCGTGAAAATCCTTCCGATTTTGCTATAAACGGAAGGACGCTTTTTGAAAAGGCGAAGACTCATTCAAAAGATGTGCATTATTTTGAAGAGGTCATGGACGCAAAAGATTTTGTGATTGCTGAACTGAACCGAACTCTTCCCGATGAATATCCGGACGGCTACCTTTTTGTTACGATGGGCGCAGGCGACAACTGGAAGCTTGGCGTTGAAGTCTTGGCTGAACTTAAAAAAAAGGAACTATGATAAAAATGTCGCTGCCTTTAAAGTTTGGAGACACTTGCGATTTCTACGCATTGTTCAGAATCGCAGCGTTCTTATTCCGAATTTGCACATGGCACGGCTTTGAGTTACTCAAGTTTGCCTAATCGCAAACTTTTATATTTGGAGGACGCATGACATCGATGACCGGATATGCCTATACGGAAAAATCTTTTGACGATTCTGTTGTTTCGGTAGAAATAAGGGCTGTGAACTCAAGGTTTCTTGAACTTACATTAAACCTTCCGTCTTTTCTTAATAAATCCGAATCGTATTTCAGGCGAAGGGTTTCGGATTCTGTTGTACGTGGAAAAATCGACGTGAACATTCACGTAAAGGAACTTGAATCCACATTGAATGTAGTTCCCGACACGGTGGCGGCAAAATCCTATCTTGAGGCAATAAAAAAAATCGCTTTTTCCTGCGGCTACGACAGCACTTCGATTCCTCTTTCTCTTGTGATTTCGCAAGCCGGCGTTTTGAATATCGAAAAATCCTATGACTCGGAAAGGCTCATGTCGATGATAGAGCCAGTGTTCGAAGAGACCCTTGAAAAATTCATCGATGACAGAAAAAGGGAAGGCGAGAACCTAAAGAAGGATATCAAGGAAAAACTTTCTGCGCTTTCATCATGCGCTGTCTTTTTCAAGGAATGGCAGCCGAAAATGGAAAGTCTTTTCAAGGCTCAGCTTGAGGGAAAATTCAAGGAACTTCTGGGAGACAGTATTGACGAAAACCGTATTCTGACCGAGCTTTCTGCGATGCTTGTGAAATACACCATAAACGAAGAGATTGTCCGGCTTCAAAGCCACATCGATGCGATGGAAAACGAGCTTAGTTTAAATCCGACGCCCGGAAAGCGTCTTGATTTCATCTGTCAGGAAATGAACCGAGAGATTAACACAATCGGAAGTAAAAACCAGTTTTCTGAAGTCGGAAAAGTTGTAATAGATGCAAAAGACGCTCTTGAGAACATCAGGGAGCAGTCAAGAAATGTGGAGTAAAATATGAGATTGAATGGAGAATTAAGGATAGCGATAAGCGGAAAATCGGGTTGCGGAAACACCACGGTGAGCGGACTTTTGAGCGAAAAACTCGGCGTGAAACTCATAAACTATACATTCCGTCAGCTTGCGGCGGAAAAATCAATGACGCTTTCACAGGTCATCGAAAACGCGAAGACAGACGATTATTACGACAGGTATGTTGACACCCATCAGGTTGAGCTTGCAAAAAAAGAATCTTGCGTTCTTGGAAGCCGCCTTGCCGTCTGGATGCTAAAAGAAGCCGACTTCAAGGTGTATCTTTGTGCAAGCGACAAAACCCGCGCCATGCGAATATTTTCCAGGGAAGGCGGAAACCTTGAGGATATAAAGGCGTTCACTGCGATGCGTGATTCCGAGGACTCAAGGCGCTACATGAAACTTTACGGAATCGACAACGAAGACTACGGCTTCTGCGATCTTATAGTCGATACAGACATTCACAGCCCGGAAAAAATCGTTGAGATGATTCTTTCCGAGCTTGAAAAGAGGAATTTCATATCGTAAGCGGTAGGCTCAAGATGCTATCTGTTTTACCTTAATCAGTGATTTTAGATCCAAAGGTTTCTTCGTCTCTACAAGTTCCTTGGTTATCGTAAGGGATTTTTTCCCATCTATGCTTGGAACTTCGTATGAAATATCCATAAGGCATTTTTCCACTATTGAACGAAGCCCTCGTGCTCCTGTTTTCTGCCTGATTGCTTCATCCGCAATCGCTTCGATCGCATCTTGTGTGAAATCCAAGTCCAAATCGTCCATGGCGAACGAAGCCTTGAACTGTTTTGTTATTGCGTTTTTCGGCTCTGTAAGGATTGAGATAAGGTCATCTTTCTGAAGGTCTTTCAACGCAACGGTGATTGGCATTCGTCCTATAAGTTCCGGTATTATTCCGAATTTAACCAAGTCGTCCGATGTGCAAAGGTTCAGAAGTTCCATGCGCTGCTCTTCCGTTATTTCGCCTACGTTCGAGCCGAAGCCCATGGAATGTTCCGCGGTGCGCTGCTCGATGATTTTATCAAGCCCCACGAACGCTCCGCCAAGTATGAAAAGGATATTCGTAGTGTCGAGCTGTAGCATTTCCTGGTTCGGATGCTTTCTTCCGCCCTGCGGAGGCACGCTTGCCTGCGTTCCTTCTATTATTTTAAGGAGGGCTTGCTGCACGCCTTCTCCGCTTACGTCGCGGGTTATTGATGTGTTTTCGCTTTTTCGTGCGATTTTGTCGATTTCATCGATGAAAATTATTCCTCTTTCCGCGGCGGCAATATTTCCGTTTGCCGCGTTTATGAGTTTAAGAAGAACATTTTCGACATCGTCGCCAACATATCCCGCCTCGGTAAGCGTTGTAGCATCTGCGATTGCAAACGGAACGTTGAGTTTTTGCGCCAAAGTTTTTGCAAGAAGCGTTTTTCCGGAGCCCGTAGGGCCGATTAAAAGTACATTCGATTTTTCTATCTTCACGTCATCGGAAGTCTGTTCAGTTTTCTTTACGGACATCCGCTTGTAATGGTTGTAAACCGCCACGGAAAGAACTTTTTTTGCCTTGTCCTGCCCGACTACGTACTGGTCAAGATATTCTTTGAATTCTTTCGGAGTTGGAACTCCGTCAAGCGTTATCGGAGAAAGATTATTCTCTTCGTCATCGAGTATGCTTTGGCACACAGCGACACAGTTGTTGCATATGTGTATGTTTCCAGAAGGACCTGCGACAAGCCTTCGGGTGGCATCTGCAGGTTTTCCGCAAAATGAACAGTAAATGGTATCGCTTCCGAATCTTTTCATCTATTTTTTTCTCCTGTCCATAACGCTGTCGATGATTCCGTATGCTTTCGCATCCTGCGCTGTCATGAAAAAGTCACGTTCCATGTCTTTTCGAACTTCGTCTTCGTTTTTTCCCGTATGCTCAGAAAAATGCTTTACGGTAAGTTCTTTGAGCCGTCCGATTTCCTTTGCCTGAATTGAAATATCGCTTTCCTGACCTTCAACTCCGCCCCACGGCTGATGTATCATGACCCTTGAGGAGGGAAGGGCATATCGCTTTCCTTTTGAGCCGCCTGCAAGAAGGAACGCACCCATGCTTGCCGCCTGTCCAAGACATATCGTCTGAACCGGACATTTTACGTATTGCATTGTGTCGTATATGGCAAGTCCCGCCGTTACAGAACCGCCCGGTGAATTGATGTAGATGCTTATATCTTTTTCAGGATTCTCGGATTCAAGGAACAGAATCTGGGCTACCACCAGATTTGCGGATGTGTCGTTTATCTCTCCGTCTATGAATACAATCCTGTCTCGCAGGAGACGTGAGTAGATGTCGTAAAATCTTTCGCCGTTTCCGCTTTTTTCAATCACGCTTGGCATAAAGTACATGTTTTCGTTCATTTTCTCTTCCTTGATGAAATTAAATATAATCAAATGCCGCAGACAAGTCAAAATTATTCTGCGGATTTGACTTTATCGCAATCATTTTGCGGCGGAGAAGAGTTCTTCGAATGAAATCTTATCGCCTTTTACGACCTTGACTTCTTTGTAAAGCTCTTCGTAGAGTTTCTTTTCTTTTGTGTCGTCGATAAGGTATTCTTTTGAACGAGGATCGGAATAGTGCTTTTTAACTTCGTCCACGGTGATTCCGCCTTCGTCGGCTATCTTTTTATACGTCTCTTCTATTTCGTCGCTTGTAACCGAGATGTTTTTTGCTTTCATAAGGCTTTCCACGATTATCCTGCTTTTAAGCATTTTTTCGCTGTCCCCGGTCCATTCGGTGAGCATGGTTTCCTTTGTCTGCCCTGATGAAGTTATCATTTTCTCAAGTTGTTCCGGACTTGTCCTGAACTGTTGCGCCATCATGTTCCAGCGTCCCTCAAGTTCCATTTTTAGCATCGATGCGGGAATATCAAACGGATTTTTTTCTACAAGCTGCTCCAAAAGGGACTGGCTTTTGAGTTCCGCTATGCGTCTGTTTTTTGCGGTTTCCATGTTCCTTTCGATGTCTTTTTTCATGTCGTCCAATGTCTTGTATTTATCGCTTACATCCTGCGCAAGCTCGTCATCTATTTCCGGAAGTTTTCTTATCTTTGCGGCGGTAACTGTCACACTGATTTTTTTTGTCTTTCCGGCAAGGTCCTTGTCGGCTTCGTCATCGGAGTATTTCTTTGTTATTTCTTTTGTCTCGTTCTTTTTCATGCCGATGATATCGTCGTCGATTTTATAGATGTTTTCGCCGCTTCCGACGGTGAAAACAAAACCTTCTCGTTTTGAGCCTTTTATTTCTTTTCCCTCGTCGTCAAGTTCGCTGTAGTTTATGGTAACGATGTCGTCCTTCGAGACAGTCTCGCTGTCTTTTTTGTCCATCACCATGGCGTTCCTGAGCTGGATTTCTTTGAGCTCTTTTTCAATATCTTTTTCCCCGATAGTCACTTGCATCTCTTTCACGGTTATTCCATCGAAATCCTTTATTTCCACGGAAGGAAAAACATCGTAGGTCACGGAATAGGAAAAATCTTTTTGTGTATCGAATTCGGGCATGGAATCCATCGCAGGCTGCGCATACGGGAGAGGACGGTTCTCGCTTTCCTTTTCGAAGATTTCGTTCATTGATTTGTCTATGAGTTCGCTCATTGAATCCGCTTTCAAGGAATCCCCGAATTTTCGTTCAAGTATGTTCTGAGGCACATGTCCTTTTCTGAAACCCGGAATCTGGGCGTGCTTGACATACTTTGCGATTGTAGCATTGTATGCTTCCTGGACATCTTTTTTTGACACGGTTACGGTCAATTTTACAGCAGATTTTTCAAGTTTTGTGAATTCCGTAGTGATTTTCACTTTTATCTCCAATAAAAAGTCAAGGAAGAAAGCGTCAGCTTTCGAGTTGACTTTTTAAGCCGTTCCTAAAACGGAAGTTTATGGAACGGCGGTATGATGAACAAGTTTGCGACGCAAACTCCAGGTAAGAAGGAAAGCGCAATTTCAATGCGTTTTTCGTCTTACCTCAAAATGCCTGAAAATTCAATCGGGCATATATAAAAAAAGCGATTAAGTCGCCTTAATCGCTTTCAGGGTAGAGCGGAAAACGGGAGTCGGACCCGCGACATCCACCTTGGCAAGGTGGCGCTCTACCACTGAGCTATTTCCGCAAGATTGGCGTTAGTCGGCCATTTATAAAAAGAGCGGAAAACGGGAGTCGGACCCGCGACATCCACCTTGGCAAGGTGGCGCTCTACCACTGAGCTATTTCCGCAAGATTGGCGTTAGTCGGCCATTTATAAAAAGAGCGGAAAACGGGAGTCGGACCCGCGACATCCACCTTGGCAAGGTGGCGCTCT
>ERZ772957.386-NODE-386-length-36826-cov-4.842947_pt1 | contig 36826 bp, 27 predicted proteins | sample MGYA00580682_ERZ772957 | MGnify/ENA primary metagenome ERZ772957 (study PRJEB29015, sample SAMEA2737921) | human oral metagenome | biome: human oral; feature: human-associated habitat; material: dental | place: China | collected 2025 ...
ACCAATGTTTACCTCCTGTTGTCCGGGATGGGTTCGTTTTATAAAAAGCCAATATCCTCATTTGGTTTCTCATCTATCTTCCGCTAAGTCTCCAATGCAGATGTTCGGTGCGGTTATGAAGTCATATTTTGCAGAAAAAATCGGTAAAAAACCTGAGGATATTTTCTCTGTAGCTATTATGCCCTGTGTTGCAAAAAAAAGCGAAATCGAGGTAAAAAGAATCATCAAAGGCCAAAGTTTTTTCAACGAAAGAGGAAGAAGTTCTCTTGCGCTCACAAAAAGAAATATTCCGTTTATTGAAAAAAGCAGTCCCATAAAAAGTTTGAACGAAGTCCGTGAAAATCCAAGAAAAATGTACAGGAACACGAATCCCGCAAGCGAAATCATGGCGGAAAGCACGCTAAGAAGAACCTGCTCGTTGTTCCCCATAAAACCCACCATAGCAAGAATTCCCGAAAACATAAGCAGCATTCCTACGGCGAGCATGGCATTCAGATGTTTTTCATTAAGATTTTTCATTTTAAACCTCTCATGCAGCACAATAGAATACACCATTATGTGTTGTCTTGCAAATAACAAAAGTCCGTGCTAAATTGTGGCATGCAAATAAAACTTTTTCCGAAAATCGTTTTTTTTTCAATTGCGCTGACCTTTGTTCCTTTTTGTTCGTGCGGCGCAAAACACGAATCCGAATCGGAACTGAAAAAAGCGGAAAAAATAAAAAAGGATCAGGAATCCCTTGCCGCACTTCTTAAAAACGACAATCTTGATTCGGTAAGCAGGTATGCAATAATAAACCAAATGGCGAACAACATAATGAGCCTTGACGAAAGCCGGACTCTTATTCTTTTTCTTACGGACTGGGTTGAAGAAAAGCCCGACGACATTTATAACGCATATTGGCTTTTGATGACGGCGTACGCATACAAGTCGCAAAAAGCCGAACCCGTAGCCGAATACTATTTTGACAGAATCCTAAGAAACTGCGCGGATCTTCTTGTAAGCGGAAAATCCATACATCTTATCTGCCTTCAAAATTTGATTCAAATAAGTAAAACATCTCACAACAGAATAAAATATTTCAACGAACTGATAAATCGATTTCCCTCGAACGTAAGCATAACGGAACTCTATCTTCGTCTGGCTTTGGAATACGAAAACGAAAGCGAATGGGACGAGGCTTTAAAGGCGTATTCAATTTTTCTTGCGCAGCCGGATGCGTCCACAATCCAAATTTCAGGGGAACCCAACGCATACAAAAAAGCAAGACAGATTGTAGGATTCAGCAATTCCGCAAAGGACTGGACTTCCGAAAGTCTTTCGGGACTTGAAGAAAAGGTGAAAACCGCAATATCGAACTACGATTGGTACAGCCTTGATAAATACAAGGCAAAAGTTAATTTCTTTTCGATGTCCTGGAAACAGGACGAAATGGATCCGAACACACAGGAAGCGTTTTCGATGCGGAATTTTATGCACGGACAAAGAATAAGGTTCAACAAGGAGCTGGATTCAGCTTCAAACTCGAACGAGGCTTACCTACGAACATGGGGCTGGAGCAGCTACGTTCCTGTTTGGTATTTGTATTTCCGAAAAGTAAATTTCCCGCTTGACCCCGACCTGAACGGCAACTGGGAATGGGCGGGAATTTACATGGGAGAAAAACTCTAGCCGAAAATCAAAGGCGTTTTCAGGAATCCGGAAAATAAAATGAAAAAATCCATATCATTTTTTTTAATCGTCTGCGTTTTTTTTCTTGGAACGCCCCTATTTCTCTTCGGGAAGCAGAATAACGGAGTCAGGTACAAAGAAATCGGTCTGAACGGCGTAAACAAAGAAGCCGTAAAAATCCTAAGAAAAAAGTATCTTACCGTCCACAGGGCATGGCTTTACAAAACCCTTGACGACGCGGAGCCTTACAGAATATACGTCAGGAACGAAATCGAAAAACGAAAAATGCCCAAAATCTTGGAATATCTTCCCGTAGTGGAATCAAACTACAATCCGAAAGCAAAATCAAAATCCGGGGCGACCGGAATGTGGCAGTTCATGAAAAACAGCGTTCATCCGTTCCTTGTGTGCAACGAATACGTGGACGAGCGGCTTGACCCGTGGAAATCCACCGACGGAGCTTTAAGAAAACTGAAGGATAACTACAACACATTCGGGGACTGGCTTTTGGCAATAACGGCATACAACTGCGGAGTCGGGGCGTTAAAAAAAGCGATAAGCAAGGCAGGCTCAAAAGATTTTTGGTATCTTAGGGAACACAAATACCTTAGCGAGCAGGCTTCAGGCTATGTTCCAAAACTTCTTGCAATCGCAGATGTTGCGGAAAACGCAAGATATTACGGAATCGCGATGCCTACAGCAAGAGATGCGAACGGAAAAACCATCGAAATGAGAGCCGGAAAATTCGACTACGTAAAAGTAAAAGGCTCGGTTTCTCTTAATTGGCTTTCCAAGGAACTAAGGATAGACAAAGACGAACTTTACGCCCTGAATTCAAGCCTTGTAAAAGGAGTTACGCCTCCGAAAGCGGAATACAGAATCCGGCTTCCCGAAGGAATGGGAGAATATGCGCGGTACGTGCTTCAGCGGCTTTGACTAAGACCAGTCCCTCTGAATGTAAGTCGCCCTCGGTCTTGCCGTTATGTCCACGCGCCTGTTCTGCGCCCTACCTTCTTCCGTGTCGTTCGGGGCAACAGGACGGGTAGCGCCGTACCCCTTGTAACTGAAAAGGCTTTCCGGCACGCCTTCCGAAACAAGCGCCTTGAGCACCGTCCTTGTGCGCTCTATCGAAAGATTCATTTGACCTACAGGCTTTCCAAGGTCTGCCGTATGACCTTCAACAAGAATGGTAAACGAATTGTCGGAAACTATTTCTTTTAGGATTTCAGCAATTTTTCTGATTCTGGGAAGCTCGTCCGGAAGAAGAGTGCTGGAATCCGGAACAAATTTCAAGTCAACGGAAAAAACAATTCCTCCGATTGAATCGTTCACGTCCACGTTCGGAACTTTGTTCTCATAGATGTATCGTTTTACCGCCTTGTAAGACGCATAGTACGATTTGTCCTTTTCGGGAACTTTTACATCATAGACAAGATTTTTTTTATCCAAAAGAACGACAACTTTTCCTTCCCGCATAAGATTCTTATTTTCGTTAAGTGCAAGAATTTTCCATGCGTCGTTTTTTCTTATAACCGGGTCAGACCTGTTCCGACCGTAGATTCTGAACGCCTTTATGTACAAAGGGTCAACGCCTATTCTGTCCTCGAACAGCGAAAAATCGTCGGAACTTTCATAATGCGCGATTCCGATTTCCGCCGCCGTTTTGGGCTCGACCATGTTTTTTTCAAATACAAGATTCATTTCTTCGTCCCAAATTTTCGGGAAAAAACACGGATACGCTTCGCTTGAAGTGTATTCCCCGTGAACGGGAAGAGTTCCCCTTGCATCGATTATTATTCCCGAATACGCTCTTGTGGAAACCGATTCGATTGGCGGCTCAAGCAAATACGGATATTTATGCTTAACAAGTTTCCTCGAAATCGAGTCAAGGCTGATTGTGTGCGTGGTGGAAAGCGTTTTTCCGTCATGCGAAAAAAGTTCGGGCGTCCGCTTTCCGTTTTCGATTATCCTTGCAATCTGCTCAAGAGTTATAGTCTCGTCGTCCACAAGGTCTTCAAGATAATTCATAGAATCAACGTAAAGCGAAAGAATAGGATTTTTCAGCAAAGACGGCATTTTGAGCTTTATCATTCCGGTAGCCGTGTTTTTGCCCGAAGGCATATGGAGCCCCGCAGTTTTCATGTCAAGAAAAAGTTCGGAACTGAAATCCTTTGTTATCCAGTTCACCCTGCTTTTTGAAGAAACAGCGCCTTGAGAGAAAATCGGATTAAAGACAACCAGCAAAAATGAAACAAGAATAATTTTTTTCATAGGATTCCCTTTCATCATTTTCGGAAGTTTTTCGGTATCAGTTGAATACAATCGCTCAATCTGAACAAAAAAAGGCGCACCTAAAAAGATGCGCCTAAATCTGCCTTAAAAAAATCAGTGGCCGTACGTGCTTATGAAAACACCTGCGGCAATCGCCGTTCCTATTACGCCTGAAACGTTCGGGCCCATTGCGTGCATAAGAAGGAAATTCGTAGGATCAATGGACTGCCCCACCTTGTTTGAAACTCTGGCTGCCATCGGCACGGCAGAAACTCCCGCAGAACCGATAAGCGGATTTATTTTTTCTTTCAAGAAAAGATTCATGAATTTCGCCATAATAATACCGCCGGCTGTGGCAACAACAAACGCAAGAAGACCGAGAATGATTATTCCCATCGAATTCATGTTTATAATTTTTTCAGGGGTCATCTGACTTCCGACGCCAAGTGAAAGCAAAATTGAAACGATGTTCATCAATTCGTTCTGAACAGTCTTTGAAAGCCGTTCCACAATTCCGATTTCCTTTATGAAATTTCCGAACGCAAGCATTCCGATTAGAGGGGCTGCAGGCGGAAGAAGAAGAATCGTTATTATAAGAAGGGTCAACGGAAAAAGGACTTTTTCTGCGCGGCTTACTTCCCTTAACTGGTTCATTTTTATGCGCCGCTCTTTGTCCGTGGTCAAAAGCTTCATTATCGGCGGCTGAATCATAGGAACAAGCGCCATGTAAGAATACGCCGCAACGGCAATTACCGCCATCATTTCAGGGGCAAGTTTTGCAGAAAGGTATATCGACGTAGGGCCGTCCGCACCTCCGATTATTGCAACGGCTGACGCCTGGAGCATATTGTAATCGATATTCGGAAGCATATTCATAAGAGCAACTCCGAACAAAGTTGCAAACACACCGATTTGAGCAGCACCGCCTAGCAAAGCAGTCTTAGGATTCGCGATTAAAGGGCCGAAATCCGTCATCGCACCGATTCCCATAAACACCAGCATGGGGAAAAACTCGTTTCCCACTCCTGCAGAATAGATTATGTGAAGCATACCGTCGGGCGCATCTCCCATTCCGGCTCCGGGAATATTTACAAGAATCGTTCCGAATCCTATAGGAATCAGAAGAAGAGGCTCGAAATTTTTTGCCGCACCAAGGTAAACGATAAGAAAACCTATCAGAAGCATTACAAGTTTCTGCCAGCCAGGAACAACCCTTCCTGAAAACGGGTCAGCGGATTTTGCCTCTTCGGCCGCGGCTTTTTCCGCATTGTCCGCCATAACATCATCTTTCGATTCCGTATGAATCATCTTGTAGATGCCTGTGTTTTTTCCGACGTTCTTCAAAAATTCCGAAACGGAAATTCTTGGAACATTTTCGCTTCCCGCAACAATAGCAGTGCTCATGTTCCTGAACGAAGCGACCTCTCCTCCTTTTTCCGCAAAAACAGTGCTTCCAAAAGAAAGTACAAAAGCCGCCATAACGAACACGCAGGTTACAAGGAATATCCGTTTTATATTCTGTTTATTATTCAACATTTCCATAAAAAACCTCAAATCCGATTAGCCTAATTCAGCCACAACCTGACCGCTTGAAATCTGGCTTCCGGCGGAAACAAGGAAATGCACCTTTCCCGAAGCGCCGGCTTTGATTTCAAGTTCCATCTTCATGGATTCGATTATAAGAATCGTGTCCTCGGCGGAAACGGAAGCGCCCTCATCTACAGCATGGCGAAGAGCCACACCCGCAACGGGAGCCTTTACAGGAGTTCCGCCGTTTGACGAAGCCGCTTTTGCTTCCGGCATTGGCGCGGAAGGAACTGCCGCTTGAGGAGCGGGCTGAGCTTTAGGCGCAGGAGCTGCAGCCGGAGAAGCGGAGCCGCCGATTGTCGCAAGTTTCTGACCGTTTGCAACCTGAATTCCGGGTTGAGCCGCAAACGAAATTTTTCCGTCACACGGAGATTTTACCTCAAGTTCCATTTTCATTGACTCAAGGACGATGACAGTCTGCCCTTTTTTCACGGAAGCCCCATTTGAAACTTCAAAGCGAAGAAGCGTTCCTGCTACAGGAGCTTTTACGTCCTCGCCTGCCGAAACGTTGGAAGCCGAGGCTGAAACCGGAGCGGCATTTTTTTGCACTATAGGAGCGGCTTTTGCACCCGAAGAACCGAACGAAACATCGTAGGAAACTCCGTTCACGCTCACGCTCATGCTGTCCCCGGCAGGACCTGTTGTAACATCGTATGAAGAACCGTTTACGGTTACAGTGTAAGAGCCGCCTTTGTTATCTTTTGGAGATGCCGACTCAGGCTTCTTTGCGAATGTTTTTGCCGCATCCACAGGACCTTTTGAACGTTCCGCAAAGAATTTCGGAGCGACATTAGGGAACATCGCATAGGTAAGAGCGTCCTCGTCAGAACCGTCGCCTCCGTTCTTCTTGGATTCTTCAAGCATTTTGTCCCATTCAGGCTCAAGCAAATCGGCAGGGCGACATGTGACCACCTCATCCATCTTGTTCTGCTCGAGAGCCTTCTTCACAAGTTCGGGATTCGCATCGGCAGGCAGTTTTCCAAAACGTCCTGTAATAAGATTCCTGAAATCCTGAGTCATAGCGGTGTAACGTCCCATAAGAACGTTCATAACCGCCTGAGTTCCGACGATTTGGGAAGTCGGGGTTACAAGAGGAACATAGCCTGCGTCCTTGTGGACTTTCGGAAGTTCCTCAAGCACGGCATCCATTTTTCCGCCCGCCCCCTGCTGTTTCAACTGACTTTCAAGATTTGAAAGCATTCCGCCCGGAACCTGGGAAACCAAAATGCGGGTGTCCGCTCCAAGAAATTTTGATTCAAGGGAAGAATAGTGCTCCCGAATCTCTCGGAAATAAGCCGCAAGTTCAAGCAACGCCCTTGTGTCAAGTCCGGTATCGTATGGGGAATCCTTGAGCATTTCGACTACCGTTTCAGTAGGAGAATGGCTTGTTCCCATCGACATGGAAGAAATCGCAGTATCCAAAATGTCCGCTCCGGCTTCAGCCCCCTTCAAAAGTGTCGCAACAGAAAGACCGGTGGTCGCATGAGAATGGATTTCCACAGGAAGGTCAACCTTTTCTTTGATTGCCTTTACAAGCTCATAGGCTACATAAGGTTTCAGAAGACCCGACATATCTTTTATGCAGATAGAATCCGCCCCGAAATCTGCATATGTCTTTGCAAGTTCCGCATATTTTTCTACAGTATGAAATGGGGTTACCGCATAGGAAATTGCCATCTGCACGTGTTTTCCTGTTTTTTTCGCGGCTTTTGTGGCGCATTCCATGTTCCGAGGGTCGTTACAGGCATCAAAAATACGGAAAACATCGATTCCGTTCTTGGCTGCAGTGGCAACAAATTTTTCAACCACATCATCCGCATAATGACGGTAGCCCAAAAGATTCTGCGCTCGAAGAAGCATCATTATCTTTGAATTGGGCATTGCCGCATGAAGTTTTCGAAGCCTGTCCCACGGGTCTTCGTTCAAGAATCGGATGCAGGAGTCGTAAGTCGCTCCACCCCAGCCTTCCACAAATTTGTAACCGATTTTATCAAGCATCGGACACGCCGGAAGCATATCCGCAGTAGTCATTCGTGTGGCGTGAAGACTCTGATGAGCATCACGTATCGCAAGTTCTGAAATTCCAACTTTAGCCATTCTTATTTTCTCCTATAATTTCAATTGTTTGTCATGGACAGCAGCGGCAATCGCAGCCACAATCTGAACATCATCGCCGTAGGAAACGGATTTTTCCGAATCTTGCGCCGCAATGACACCGCCCGAAGAATTTCCTTTCTTCGCAAGAGTTTTTTCCTCATCAAGTTTCAATGCGTGAACAAGCAACCTTAAAAGGTTCATGCACAGAATCAAAATTATTATGAAGGAAAAAACGACTGCCATACCCAGCAAAGTCAAAAGTCCGCTTTGCCCAAGCATTTCTAATATTGTCATATGACCCCCGTTTACATAAGCGACTTTACATTTTTTTTGAAAATGTCATTTTAAATTATACGCAATTACTCAATATTTTCAATAGATTATATTTTCGCTATACTGAATCCATGCTGAATATTTTTTTCGGAATCGCCGTATCGGTTTTCATTGCGGCGGTAACTCTGCATACTGTTGGAACATTCAAGGACATCCGGATTTTAAAGAACATCTCAAAACCATTCCTTATATTTTCGATACTGATATCTCATGCGCTCATTATAGTTTCATACCTTCCGGACTCCACCCTTCTTCTGATATATGGAAGTCTTGCGCTCCTTTTTGCCCTTGCAGGAAGCACGCTTTTCATGCTGAAAGATAAAACATTTAAAATAGTAGCCGTATCGTTTTTTATCCTGAGCATTATATCTAAACTGCTTGTAACTTTTCCTTCGTTCAGGCTGTACAGATTTCCGATTTTAGTTTCGATTCTGTTTGCCGTCCTGTATGCTACAGGAGCTGCGGTCCCATTTTTGGTCTTTATAAAAAAGAAAAGCACCATCATTTCCGCCGCCTATGCCGTAATGATTTTTTCCATCGGAACATACACATACTCGGCTGCCCTTTCGTTTTTCGGGGAGCTCAGGATATACACAATTTTTCTCTTCATGGACTCGCTTTCTATGGTTTTTGCCGCATTCGTAAAAGCAAAAAAAGAGACGGAAGAACTTTCATCGCCTCTTCTTGATTTTATCTCAATAATGGCATGCACCGCATCGCAGATTTTTTTTGCGGCAGGGTCCGTGATGATGCAGGCTTTGTAACTCAAGGAAAAATCCGCAGACTAGAACAAGTCCTCTATTCCATAGACAAAGCCGTTCTTGAACTTTCCGGTTTTCAGCCCATCTGAAAGACGCTCGAGAGCATGAACTGCGCCCATAGCAAAACCTTCTCGATTTCTTGCCCGATGGGTGATTTCTATTGTGTCCGACGGGCTGTCAAAAAAGACCGAATGGGTTCCGGGAACGGAGCCGAGTCTTGTTGAAGATACATGAAGTTGATTTTTCAGAGGTTTTTCATGGAACGCGTCGGTTACAATACTGTCTTTTTTCTTCGTGTTTGAAAGAATCGCCTTTGCAATGGCAAGTGCCGTTCCGGAAGGGCTGTCCGCTTTTTGATTGTGGTGAACTTCCCAAGCGGCAACATCGTATTCGTCCCACGGCTCCATTATTTTTACAGCTTCCGAAACGATTCTGTAAAGCATATTCACGCCTATCGAAAAATTTGCCGATGCGACAAGCGTTCCGCCGCACTCAAGAGCAAGTTTTCTAACTTCATCTATCCGCTCGTTCCAGCCCGTAGTTCCCACCACAAGCGGAAGCCCCAGCGGAAGCAAAGCCTTTATGTTTTCCATCACGGACGACGGATGGCTGAACTCAATTACGCCTTCCGCACCGCAGGATTTTATCGCAGCGGCAAGAGCATTTGAATCTCCGGAAGGAATCCGAACCGAAGCATCCTCCGAAAAAACATCCACCGTAGTCACAATCTCATGCCCAAGCTTTTTTGCGCATGAGCCTACCATATGACCCATTTTTCCATATCCGACCAAAGCAATTTTCATGTGCAAATCCTTTTTTGTCAGCCGAAATACGCAGAATGCAGAACCTGAACTGTCCTGTCCGCCTCTTCGTCATCGACGATAACACTTATGTTCACCTTGCTTGCGCCCTGGCTTATCATCTGAACATTTATCCCCTCGTCGCTAAGCGCATCGAAACCGCTTGCAAGAATGGCGGAAGAATGGGTTGCGTCGCATATTATGGTGACTATCGCTTTTCCCGTTCTTACGCTCACATCGGAAACCCGCCTCAAATCCTCGACAAGACCTGAAAAATCTCCATTGGCGTTGACGGTGCAGCTGAGCGAAACCTCGGAAGTGGAAATTACATCTATGCTTACGTTCCATTTGAGGAACTGGTTGAATATGTGCGCAAGAAAACCTGCAGCACCAAGCATTCTGGTTGAAACGATGTCGAACACGGCGACGTGTTTCATGGAAGTAATCGCACAGACGGGCGGAACTTTTCCGGAATGTTTTTCCACAATCACAGAACCATGGCTTTCGATGTTGTATGAATTCTTTACCCTAACAGGAGTTCCGGTTTTCATCACCGGAACCATAGACCTAGGGTGCAGAACCTGAGCTCCGAAAACGGCAAGTTCCTGCGCCTCTTCGTAGGTTACCTCCGGAACAAGTTTTGCTCCATGCACGATGCGCGGATCTGCGCTCATTATTCCGTCAACATCCTTCCATGTCTGTACCTCGACAGCCTTCATCGCAGCACCTATCATGGTCGCAGTCAGGTCAGAGCCGCCCCGCCCCAAAGTCGTTATGTTCCCGTTTGGATCTTTTGCGACAAATCCGGTAACTATCGGAATTTCCTTATCGATACCGTTTTTATAAGCGTTAAGTTTTTCAGGAATCCTGTCCCACACAGAATCGAGAAGTTCCGCCTCCATGTAATTGGAATCACTTTCAAAGCCTATATCCCAGGCATCAAAAAATTTAGCGCTTACGCCTTCCTTTGAAAGATAGGCTGCCATCATCCTGACGGACATCCGCTCGCCGAAAGAGACAAGATAGTCCCTGGACCTCTTGCTTATTTCCTTCAGCATGGAAATTCCGGTCAGAAGCTGCTTGAGTTCATCGAGCAACGCTTTTATGGTGTCAATATTCAAACCGAGCAAAGCAGCCGTCTCTTCATGGAGTTTTGCGACGCCTGCCACATCCACAATACCTGTAACCGCAAGGTCAGCCGATGCCAAAAGGTGATCGGTGGTGTCTCCCATGGCGCTTAGAACGACAACAGGCTTCTTATCACTGTAAGCCTTTATTATAGAAGCGACATGCCTTATTCTTTCAGCATTGGCAACACTTGAACCGCCGAATTTCATCACTATCATGGCTAAAGAATATAGCCGTTTTTGGCTTTTTTTTCAATTAAACGACAAATCCCTGACGGCAAAAGCGATTCCGATTCGGAAACATTTTTCTACAAATCACATTTTTTTTAGATTGATAAAACGCGCCCAAAAACACCGAAATCCAAAAAGAAAATCTCCCATTCATCCATATTTTTTTTATAAATATTGTAGATTCGTCTCGATTCATATATATTGGTTTCATGTTCAAGAAAAATTTTCCCGTCCTGTACAAAAAAAATCCTGCGACGATAACGGAACTTCAAGACGAAAAAATCACAATCACATTCCAGGCTCATCCTTCAAACCGCTCAAAAAAAGCGCAGCTTGAAAGCGTTAAGGTTCGGGAAAAAGACATTTTCCTTCTGTGCGAAAAAGAATGCTCGTCCATAGAAAATCTTTTGGCGTTCACGGATGAAAAAATCGATGAACAGATAAAGGAAGCCTGGCTCTTACTTTCCGGAGATGCGGAAACGCTCGAAAACTCAATCGATTTTGAAGAACTCGCAGAAATTCTAAGGACAAAACTCGTTCCGGACGAATCGTGGTTCATCTATAGAAAACTAAGCGAATCCGTATATTTTTGCGCCGACGAAAAAGGTTTCAAAATCGGAAAACTTTCGTTCATTCCAAGGACGCAAACCGAAATCGATGAAATAAACCGGAAGAATTACGAAAAAGAACATCAGGAAGAAATCAGAAGCGCATTCATCGCGCGGCTGAAAGAACGGAAACTACTTCCCGATGATTCAATGTTCATGACGGAAGTCGAGAATGTCGCCCTGTGCAAAACAGAAAAATCAGCGATAATGCGAGAGATTGGAATTCCGCAATCGCCCGAAAATGCCCACCAGCTTTTGCTTGACACGAGAATTTGGGACATCACAAAAAATCCATATCCCACACGGAATTCCCTTTCCATGAACAGCGCGACCGAGGGGCTGGGGCTTCCGCCTGACGAAGAGCGTCTTGAAGTCCCCGGAATTTCATATGCGATAGACAGTCCGTGGTCAAACGATCCTGACGATGCGGTCGCCTTTGACGGAAAATACCTTTGGATTCACATAGCCGATCCGGCAAGTTCGGTCCTTCCCGAAAGTCCGATAGACATTGTGGCACGCAACAAGGGAACGACGCTTTACCTTCCGGAAGGCGCGGTAAGGATGCTTTCCGAGACATGCTTTTCCGACTATGCGCTTGGACTTAAAGAAAAATCCATGGCTCTCTCGTTCAGGATTGTCCTAGGAACGGACAACACGGTCGAAGAATGTAAGATTTTCAAGACATCCGTCAATGTGAAACGACTTACCTACGAAGAGACTACAAAGCAGAAAGAAAGCAGCGAATTAAAGCCGCTATTTGAAATCGCACGGAAAAATGAAGAGCGCCGGAAAAAGAACGGAGCTACAAACATAGATATGCCGGAGATTCACATAACTGTAGATTCCGAAACAAAAAAAGTTTCCATCTCGCCGCTTGTAAGATACGAGGCAGACTCGATGGTCCGAGAAATGATGCTCCTTGCAGGAGAAGGAGCGGCGCACTTTGCGATGAACAACAGAATCCCCTTCCCGTATATAAGTCAGGAAGCTCCCGAATTACCGAAAGAAATCCTTCCCGGACTTGCAGGACAATTCAGGCTCTTAAAATGTATGCACAAAAGAAGCGTCGGAATCACGCCTGCAATGCATTCCGGGCTTGGAATCGCGGTCTATTCGCAAGTCACAAGTCCGCTCAGAAGATACGGCGACCTTGTTGCCCATCAGCAGTTAAGAGCCTTCCTTGACGGACGGAAACTCATAGACAAGGACGACATGCTCTTTCGCATAAGCCAAGGAGATGCTGCAAGCATCGCAAGCAGAAAAGCAAGCCGCCAAAGCGAAACACACTGGAAACTCATATATCTTCTTCAAAATCCCGAATGGAGCGGAAAAGCCGTATGCCTTGACCACAAGGACGGAAACGCGATTCTTATGATTCCAAGCCTTGCCATGCAGACAAGCCTAAAAGGATTTGAAAACCTTGAGCCAAACGACGAAGTAACGCTAAAACCTGAAAAAATCGACATTCCGAATCAAACTTGCGTTTTCACTGTAATCTAAAAATCTTTCAGTTCAGAATTAAAACTCAAAACCGACATACCAAAGAAGGAACAAACCGGGCATATCGGCTAAATTTCGCGCCTTTCCGAAAAACCAGAATAAAATCAGAGAAAAACTCTGAAAATCCGCCTTAAAACAGCCTGCATTTTCATCATTTTTAAGATTTTTATTTTTGCCTGATTTTCTTCCCACGGGCTTGCTCCGGGGTTCGCGGACTTACAGCCGCTTCCGTTTTCGCTTGCGCTCAAACCGCTTACGCGCCCTCCGCATCCCGGGCATGGCGCATCGCAATAAAAAAAACTTCCTTCCGATTTTTTAAGCGCAAAAAAATTCCAAAGAAAATAAACAACTTTTTTTCAATCCATGCAGCAATTGCAATCGATATTTAAAATACTCACGGACAAATGCCGCATACATTTTTACTTAAATCCCGATTTTCAAAAATCCCCGCAAAAAAAACGCCGACCCCAAAAGGAATCGGCGCTCTTTTTTACGCTATGCAAAAATTACCATTTTTTCTCGATAACGTCGCAAATGTTTCTTTCGCCTTCGTCCATTGCAAAGAATTTCGCTTTTTCCATGTTCGGAACGATTGTGATTGTGTCCCCAAGACGGAAGTCGGCGGCAGCAGTCGTCTTTGCGATAACGGACTGATTCTTGTTTGAAACAAGATAAAGATGTGTCTCAGCACCAAGGGGTTCCTTGTTGATGATTTTCATCTGCATATTGTCTTTGCCCTGCGGCTTGTCAAGATACTGAAGATCTTCCGGTCTGATACCGAACGAAACTTCCTTACCGACAAATTCCTGTTCTTTGAGGCACTTTGCCTGCTCATCTGTAGGCTGAATCTCAAAAGAGCCTTCATCACACACGATTTTTCCGCCGCGCTCAAGAACTTTTACCGTAAGGAAATTCATCGGAGGAGTTCCGATAAAGCCAGCGACGAATTTGTTGATAGGATTATTGTAAAGATAAAGAGGAGCTCCAATCTGCTGAACGAATCCGTCCTTCATAACTACAATTTTTGTTCCCAATGTCATAGCTTCCGTCTGGTCATGGGTTACATAAATCATAGTCTTCTGCTGAGTGTTGTGCAGGTTGGCGATTTCCGAACGCATAGTTACACGAAGTTTTGCGTCAAGGTTTGAAAGAGGTTCGTCGAACAAGAATACTTTAGGATCACGAACAATCGCACGTCCTACAGCAACTCGCTGCCTCTGTCCGCCCGAAAGAGCCTTAGGCTTTCTTTCAAGATACGGAGTAAGACCGAGCTGTTCAGCCGCGGCTCTAACCTTGTGGTCAATTTCAGCCTTGTCAACTTTGCGGAGCTTAAGACCGAACGCCATGTTATCATATACGGTCATGTGCGGATAAAGCGCATAGTTCTGGAAAACCATAGCGATGTCTCTGTCCTTCGGCGGAACATCGTTCATTTCCTTTCCGTCGATGAAAAGCTTTCCTTCGGAAATATCCTCAAGACCTGCTACCATACGAAGAGTCGTTGACTTTCCGCATCCTGAAGGACCTACGAATACGCAGAATTCCTTGTCTTCAATAGTGATATTGACATTCGTAACAGCCTGAACACCGCCGTCATAAATTTTGCCAATACCTTTAAGTTCTACCTTTGCCATTTTCGGCCTCCCTAAGGGTTATATTATTCTCTAATTTTAGGACGGATTTTCAAACAAGTCAAATCGATTTTTCAATTTTTTTTATATTTTTGCCCGATTTTCTTCCTACGGGCTTGCTCCGGGGTTCGCGGACTTACCGCCGCTTCCGTTTTCGCTTGCGCTCAAACCGCTTACGCGCCCTCCGCATCCCGGCATGGCGCATAGAAAGCGCACAAACGGGTTCTCCCTATAAAAAAAAGAGACCGCATAAAGCAAGTCTCTTTTACAGTGCGGCGAACAGGACTTGAACCTGCACGTCTCTCAACACATGGACCTCAACCATGCTTGTCTACCAGTTCCAACATCGCCGCAGGTGGGTAACAATATATCAATTTCCTACAAGTTCGTCAATAGGAATCGGCGGACATTATTAGGCATCTTTCATCATGTAATTCTCCGAATGTCCGCCTCACAAATGAATGTTTTTTTTAATCCGGCGGAGACATTATTAGAAATTTGTCGTACGGCTTCCGCAGACGCGATTAACAGTTTGTTCCTTCACGTCTGCAAAAGTTTTCCATACGAAAAGCTGAAAATCAATAAAGGCTTGCTTTTCAGCCGGGAGCATTTCCTTATAAAATCAGACTTTGAACTTACCGACTTCCCCGACAAGGCTTCTGATATTTCCTTTGTTTGTAAGTGCAAGTGCATCAACTTCGTGGACAGCTCTTGCTATCTGCTGAACGCCCGCCGCCATTTCGTTCATGGCATCTTTTACAACAACGGTAAGTTCGTCAAGTTTCCGCATTTCCTTAGCCACGCCGTTTCCGCCAAGAAGCATTTCTGCAGAGCCGTCCTTCACCTCGTTTGTGCTCATGCTTATGCTTTTTATCGCCTCAAGAACTTCCTTACTTCCGCTTTCCTGCTCGGACATTGCGGAGGCTATCTGCGCACTCATTGTACTGACGCTTGACGAAAGCTCAAAGATTGCGTTGAACTTTTCGTCAACGTTCCCCGAATTCTCGGAAAGCAGAGCAATCTCGTCGCTCAGTTTTTTTAGCGTTTCGGTTATCGTCTTTCCCTGCATACTGGATTCTTCTGCAAGTTTTCTGATTTCATCGGCTACGACGGCAAATCCTTTTCCGGCTTCGCCTGCGTGCGCCGCTTCGATTGCCGCGTTCATCGCCAAAAGATTTGTCTGGCTTGCTATGCTTTGAATAACGTTGCTTGCGTCAATAAGTCCGCCGGATTTTTCTTCGATGCCCTGCGACACAGCTATCGTCTCGGAAACAATCTGCTTTCCTGCGGCTGTAGCGTCGGAAAGAGATTTTATCATTGAATCGCTTTTTTCTACGGTCTGATTTATGGATGCAATGTTTGAGACCATCTCTTCTATTGCCGAAGACGACTGGACTACGCTTGTAGCCTGATGTTCTATGCTTCCGTTCAGAGCCTCTATCGTCCGTATTATTTCTTCCATAGTGCTTGCGGTTTCGGTTACGCTTGCAGCCTGTGTCATAACCTGCTGCTTCACCCCGTCTATGTTCGAGCTAATCTGACTTATTGCGCTTGCAGTTTCAGTCATGTTGCTTGAAAGCTCATCGCCTACATGCTCCATGTTCGCGCTTACATCCCCAACTACGCTTATAGAATTTCTGATTTTTTCCATAGTTTGATTGAACTTTACGCTGAGTTCCGTTATTTCGTCGTTTCCGCGTTCAGGAAGACGCACGGTCAAGTCGCCCTCGCCTTTTGCGATGTTGTCCAAGGCGGCAACCGTTTTGCGGATGGGCTTAACAATCGTGTACGCCAAAAAATATACAATCAGAAAAAGAATAACCGAAAGGATTATCGATGTTCCCAGCATAGAAAATGTAAGCGTCTTTACCGCATCAAGGAACTCGTGCTTCGGCGCTCTTATAACGACAGTCCAGCCCGTGGTTTTCATTTTGGCATAACTTCCCATGTAGTTTATGCCCTTGTATTCGTAGTAGCCGATTTCGCTTTCATTCTTTGAAAGCGCCCGCTCAAGGAATTGTCCAACGCTTGAATAAATTTTGTCGTTTTTTCCTTTTTTTATGATATTCACCATGTCGTCGACCAAAGTTTTGTCTTTGTCGCCGATTATAACTCCGTCCAAGCCCATGATGTAGCAGTTTCCGGTTTTTCCCACAACGATTCCGGAAATGTCATTCGAAAGTCCGTGCCCCGGAACTCCGGCAGAAAGCACCGCTATCACTTTTCCGTCGGAACCGTACACCGGAACTGAAAACACAATCTGCAATTTTTTCGTGTATCTTGAAATAACCGGTTCTGCTATGGCGTTCTTTCCTTGGACGCTTTGCTTGAACCAATACATATCGGAAAAATTTCCTACATAGCCTTCGGAAGTGAATCGGTTTCCGTCCAAATCCACAATCGAAAAGAAGTCAAAATTGGAGTTTGTCTCGGTTTCCTTTTGTAGAATCTTGCATTTTTCAGTGTTGGAAAGACTTGTGTCGAACATTATGGAATTTCGCGCCAATCCCGTAAGGAACTGCCACATGCTTCCCGCCATTCTGTCGATTATTTCCGCAGTGTCGACCGCCTTTTCCTTCAATTGAATCTCAACTTTGTCCATGACCGCCTTGCGCGCAATAAAAATCGAGATTCCCGAAAGAACCGCCACCGCCAGCATAAAAGCAAAACCGAAAACTAAAACCATTTTTACACGAATTGAAGATCTTTTTACCGTGCTGTTTGTATTCATAAAAGCTCCCGTATAATAAAAGTTTGAAAACCGCACGTTCAAAACAAATTAAGAACGTGCATACAATTCCATTGATATGTTTTTATTTTTGAGGCTGAACGAACCGCAAAACCGTAGAAACTACACATTCATAGATGAAAACAAAAAAGCTCCATGAAGCGCACCTTTTTTTTAATGTTATATAAAATATTTCGGGGAAGGAGGAGGATATTTCATCTCAATTAAAATCGGAAAAAGTACAGTCGTAAGCATGGATAGATTCTAAAGTTCTTTTTGGAATAAGTCAAAACAATTTTTTATAAATAGCTTCTCAAGAACTGAAAAAGGGCTAGACAGATATGCGTTCAAATTGCATATTAACAGTATAAATTTAACTTCAAGGAGAATAAAATGAAGATAAAATCGATTTTGCTTGCTCTTATAGCAACGCTTTCGTTCGCAGCCTGCGCAACAGCGGAAAACTCAAAAAGGATTACGCCCGCTCAAGTAAAAGCTATGCTTGAAAAAGGCGAAGCAACCCTTGTGGACGTAAGAAGGGCGGACGAATACAAAGCTTCCCACATTCCGGGAGCAATTCTTATTCCGAACGAGACAATCGGCTCAAATATGCCTAAAGAACTCCCGGATTTGAACGCGACAATAATCGTATATTGCCGCTCGGGACGAAGAAGTGAGATGGCTGCAAAAAAGCTTGAACTCACCGGATACAAAAACGTCTTTGACATGGGCGGAATAACAAGCTGGAAATACAAAACCGTAAGCGGCATGGAAAAAGGAATGTTCTAAATCCGGCGCGCAAAACAGGGGTAAGGGAATTCCGGCTCGTTATTAAAAAGGGCGCTCGTTAAAGTCCGCCAGCTTTCAGCTGAAAATGACTGAATTCCATAGCGAAGCCTGCCCTCCCCTGTGTAGCTGAACGCAGCGAAGTTGAAAAACCGAACATCTTTGCCATCGGCGCTTGCGCGTGGATTACCTCGCCGTGCGCCTTTGAATCTTCGCCCAGAATGATTCCGCCTCTTGAAGTCATCTGGCTCATCGCTTCTCCCGTAAATTCTTTCGGACAATTTATATCAACATTCATCACGGGCTCAAGAAGTTCAGGGACTGCCATATTGCAGGCTTTGTCAAATGCAATCGATGCACACGCGGCATATGCGGCGGGATTTGCCGTCTCCTCGCTGTAAGAAATTCCTGTAACAACGATTCCGGTATCCGTGCATGGATAGCCGTAATTGATTCCCGACGAAAGCGAACTTTCAAATCCGTCCCTGACCGCTTCAAATATTTCTTCGGGGATTTCAGAATTGTTTTTGACAAGACATTCATAACTGTTTCCGCTTCCCAACTCGCGGCGGAACACTTTGCAGGTAATTTCACATTCAGCAGGCTTTCCCGCAATAAGTTTTTCGAATTTTTCGGTGATTTCCGCAGTTCCCGCAACGGATTCCCTGTATGTAACCTGAGGAGAGCCTACCCTGCACTGAACTTTAAAATCATCCTTCATTCTTGTAACAAGAACATCAAGATGAAGTTCTCCCATGCCGCTTATTATTAGCTGCCCCGTCTCCGAATCTTCGTGATATGTGAAAGTCGGGTCTTCCTTGGAAAGAATTTCAAGAGTTTCGTTCATCTTTTCCCGTTCGCTCATAGTTTCTGGCTCAAGCGCAACCGAAATCACAGGCTCCGGAAAAACAGGCTCTTCAAGAAGAACAGGCCAGCCTTCACTTCCGATTGAATCCCCCGTCTGAGAAAGTTTAAGCCCCACAAAAACCGCAATATCGCCCGCCTCTACGGAACTGAGCGGCTCGGATTTATCGGCGTGCATCCTCAATATTCTGTTTACACGCTCACGTTTTTTCTTTGTCGTATTGTAAATCTGAGTTCCGGACGCGATTTTTCCCGAATACATACGGACGTAACAAAGGCTTCCCATCTCGCGGTCGTACTGAACTTTGAACACAAGAGCCAATGCCTGTTTTGAAGCGTCGCACGGAACTTCCACGGATTCCTCGGCGTTCTTTTTTACGTGAAGCCCTTCTGCGAAAGGAACATCTGTAGGGCAAGGAAGATAGTCCACAATTGCGTCTATCAACGGCTGTACCCCCTGATTATGACGAGCGGAGCCCATCACAAACGGAACTATAGCGCGCCCTATCGTAGCTTTTCTTATAGAAGTTTTAAGCATTTCGTCCGTTATTTTTCCGCCATCAAGATAGATTTCGGTAAGCTCATCGTCGCAAGAAGCCACAGAATCAATAAGTTTTTCGCGCCATTTTTCAGCCGCCTCTTTTCTTGAAGAATCTATCTCGCATTCCGAAAGAGTTTCTCCCTCGTCGCCTTCAAAACGAATCTCCTTCATTTTTACAAGATCTATCACGCCCTCGAACGCCTGCCCTTCCCCGATAGGAATCTGAAGAGCAACGCATTCAACGCCAAACTTCTGATGAACGTCTTCCATAGAGCCGAAAAAGTCCGCACCTACTCTGTCCATCTTGTTCATAAAACACATTCTGGGAACGGAAAATTTGTCCGCCTGCTTCCATACAGTTTCCGTCTGCGGCTGAACTCCGTCCACGGCACAGATTACCGCAACCGCACCGTCAAGCACCCTTAAAGAACGCTCAACCTCGGCTGTAAAATCAACATGACCGGGGGTGTCGATGATATTTATCTGATAGTCTTTCCAATAAGTTGTCGTGGCGGCGGAGCAGATGGTGATTCCTCTGTCCTGTTCCTGCTGCATCCAGTCCATAGTCGCCTGCCCGTCGTCTATCTCGCCGATTTTGTGAATCTTTCCTGTATAAAAAAGTATTCGCTCGGTTGTTGTGGTTTTTCCGGCATCTATGTGCGCCATAATTCCGATGTTACGCATTTTCTTGAGGTCAGCCATTTACGTCTTCCTGTAAGGTTAGAATATAGACTTCGATATTACAAAATTTCATGCTGTTGTTCAATTTGCCCTAAAAACTAAGCGGATTTGAAAATGCTTTTGATTCAGCGCCGGGATTTTACAAAGCCTTGCAAAACTTTTTTCCCGCAATAAAAGAACCGGAAAACCTTAATCCCGCGGAAAAATCGAACCGCATTGCCTTATGCCCGGCTTCTTGCCCCGAAGGCGAAAAATAGTCTTTTGCAAAGCCTTCGTAAAAACAAGTTTCGCCCTTTATTTCGCTTCCAAAAAGGTATTCCATGCCTACGACAAAATCAAAACGCTCCGTAAGCGAATATAAAAACTCCGCCCTTGCAAAAAAATGCTTAAAAAAATCCTTTTGAACCGCACGGATACTGAATCCGCCGTCCGAAGAAGAAAACGAATCAAGATGATGGTCTACAAAATGGCTGTAAACAAAAGGGGAAATCGAAAAATCAACCGAAACGGAAAACCGCGCAAAAGGCTTTGCGGAAAAACCGATGCCCGTAAACGTATAAAACGCTTGCGAAGAAAAATCAATTCCGTAAAGCCGCGCGTAAAACTTTGCGTAAGGGCTTTCCCATGAAACGTCATTTTTCAGCCCGGTGGACGAAGTAATTCCGTACCGACCGCTTCCGTTCCGTGCCGAAAAAGAATCGTAATAAAAAGAAGAACGCACAAGCGGATAAAACGAAAATACGGAAGAAAGGCGAAAATCGTATTTCATGCAAACGGAAGCAGAAAAATTAAGAACAGAACGCTCCTCGTGCACGGAATAGCACGTCTTGATTCCGTCAAGGTTCCAGTCGGAATCCTCAAAGCTGCCGGAAACAAGAGGAAGCGAATAGGAAAACGCCGCGTCAAACGAAAAATCCGAAACGCAAAAACCTGCGGAAAGCGAAATACCGCAAAGAGGAAGCTGCTTCCATTCAAGAAGGCTTATCTTTTTTCCGCCGGAAGAATAAACGGACTCGTCGATTTTTCCTGCAACAATTTCTAAAGCAGGTGACGCATGAAAATTAATATTTGTTCGGCTGAAAACCGAAAACGGAACAAAAAGCAAAAGACAGAACGGAAGCAGAGCTCTTTTCATAAAGTCCACAAAAAGTCCGCGAAAACAATTCGTATGAACAAAAAAGGCCGCCCTGCATTTAGGCAGCCTTTTTAAAACGTTCATGCAAATCGCAGAATCTTATTCCTCTACAGGAACAAGAGCGTTACCCTGAACATCGGTAAGTTTCCATTCGCCGGCAAGCGAGCTGTTCGGATAAACGTTGGCATACACCGCAAGAAAGTTTTTCGTAGCCTTTGTGTAACCGGTTACATCCGGATTGATGTTCACTTTGGGAACATTAGAAGCGGACAACGCATCGTCTTTTACCTTTCCGTTTTTATCAAGGGCATCCGCCTTTAAAAGATAAACCGTGAACTTTCCGTTATCTTCCGCTTTTACATAAATAACCGCAACAATGTCGTCTTTTTTTCCGTCGCCGTCCGCATCAACCAATTCATAGCCGGGAATAGTCTCAAAGATTTTAGGCGGTTTTGGAACAATATTGATTTCCTTAGGATTTTTTCCCGTAGCGGACGCTGAAGCTCCGAAGTTCTTTGCCTGAATGTCAACGATATTCTCAAACTTTGAGCAATAGGCTTCAATTGTTGTTCCGTTGAACCTTGTTCCCAAAACAAAGAAGTCCTTTGCATCCTTAACACCTGACGCGCTGTCCTTCAAGTCCCAAATAAAGCCCATAACACCGCCGCCCGTAGCAGAACTTGCAGGCTTTCCCGCTTCCAAATTCTTTATGGTAACGGTGCATACGCCGCCTTCGTGTTTAAGCCCCGTGGTCTTGTAGCCGCGGCTTGTATCAGAAGTGCTGTTATGATAGTCAATCTTATAATTTGAGCCTGACCCCTTGAGCATGGTGTTATCATCGTCCTTAAAACCGCAGCTTACAAAAGCCGCTGCCGCAACAAAAGACACCGCAACAATCAATAATTTCTTTGCAAGTTTCATTTTCATACCTCACGATAAATTTGAACGCTAAAACATAATGTTATAAGCGTTTCGTAAAGCCTATAGAGAAATCTGTACAAAGTCAAGAAAAGTGTTCTTATCCGTCTGCCCCGAAGGAGAAAAATAGTCTTTTGCAAAGCCTTCGTAAAAACAAGTTTCGCCCTTTATTTCGCTTCCAAAAAGGTATTCCATGCCCACGACAAAATCAAAACGCTCCGTAAGCGAATACAAAAACTCAAAAAGCGACCTCTCTTCGGTGTAAAAAGTTTTAGCCCTGCCATAAAATATTTTCGAGCATTTCACCTTGCGCTTATTTTATGCTATGTTTACACACATGGAAAATGCCCTTTACCTTATCCCCGTAACGCTTGGGGATTCCCCGTGGGAAAACACAATTCCGTCATTCAACAAAGAGATTGTCGCCGGAATAGACAGTTTTATCGTGGAAAGCCGGAAGTCGGCAGTCAGGTTCTTAAAGAAAATCGTTCCCGAAAAAGACATAGATTCCTGCGTATTCAGAGAACTGAACGAACACACGGACACGGAAAAAATCACGGACTACCTTGACCCAATCTTAAAAGAAAAAAAGCCCGTCGGACTTTTAAGCGATGCAGGCTGCCCTGCAGTTGCCGATCCCGGAAGCGAAGCCGTACTTCTTGCCCACAGAAAAAAAATCAGAGTAATTCCGCTTGCAGGCCCTTCTTCAATCATTTTGTCGCTTATGGCAAGCGGATTTTCAGGGCAGAGCTTTTCGTTCAACGGCTACCTTCCTGCAAAACCCGGCGAAAGAGAAGCAAAACTTAAAGTCCTTGAAAACAGAGCGCTGAGAGAAAGAGAAACCCAGATTTTCATCGAAACGCCATACAGAAACAGAAAAATGTTCGATTCAATAATCCGCGTATTAAAAGATGAAACAATGCTCTGCGTCGCTTCGGGAATCACCACGGAACAGGAACTCATAAGAACGCAAAAAATATCCGCCTGGAAAAAGGCGGGATTCCCGGACATAGAAAAAGTTCCGGCAATTTTTCTTATTTTTTGATAACCCATATAAAACCATTTTATGGAGTACCCCCATGGATAAAACATATCTATTTTTTGACATCGAGTGCGCAAACTGCTTCGGCGGAGTCGGAAAAATGTGCTCGTTCGGCTATGTCCTTACCGACGAATCTTTTAACGTCATTGACACTGACGACGTTGTGATGAACCCCGAATGCGAGTTCGACCGGTATCTTTTTTCAAATAAGAACAAATGCCAACTTGCCTACTCAAAGGACTATTTCAGGCGGCAGAAAAACTTTGAAAGCTATTACAAAAGCATAAAAAAACTGATGGAAGAATCGGAACGGAAAGTTATCGGATTTTCAAGCCTGAACGACGTAGGGTTCGTGGTCTCCGCCTGCGAGCGCTATTCCCTTCCGCTCATAAACTTTTCCGCCTTTGACATAGCAAAAATCCTTGAGCAGGAAAAGTCTGCAAAAATGAAACTTACAGAATGGTGCGAAACTTATAAAGTCGACCTTTCAAAAATAACGGCGCACAAAAGCCAAGACGATGCGATGATGACAATGCTTCTTACAAAGGCTTTCTGCACGGAAAAAGGCATTTCGATTCAGGAACTGCTTGAGCAAAACAGGGGAACAAAAATCTCCGTGGATAAATACATCGAGCAGCGGGAAATAAGCAGGCGGAACAAAGAACTCAAAGAAAAACTCCAAGCTCTGTACGGGAAAAAATGCAGAGCCTGCCTTTCATCCCGCCTTCAAGGAAAATCGTTTGCATTCGGCTACAAGATTTTCAAAGACCTTGAAAACACACTTTCCGCTGCAAACCTTATCTACAAGCACGGAGGAATAATCTTCCGCCACCTAGACGGAAACGGAATCCTTATAGTAAAAGACGATACCGGAAAAGAAGAAATAGAAGCAATGGAAAACAAGGGCTTTGAAACGATGACAATAAAACAGCTGGAAGAAATCACAAGTCTTGAATGAAAAGATTTGTTTTTTTAGGAAGGAAACAGGCTCGGAGTTCGAAGCCCGCAGTTTTCCCCCCGTGCCCTCGCATCCGGCAAGAATCGGATGTAATATCCGATTCTTGGGACGGACATACGGCTGACATCCGGATGAACTACGCCTTTATATGTCCGTCCCCTTCCTTGGGCACGACCAAAGGGTACCCCTTTGGAATCCCCATCTTGCACGAATCGGGCTTTGTCCCGATTCGTGAGACGGGCATACAGCCAATAATCAAATGAACGGCTACTTTAATATGCCCGTCCGATTCGTGGGTCAGTCGTTTTGAACAACACCGTTATCCCGCCTTAGATAACGTCATTATCTAGCCTTAGATAGCCAACGCCGTATGCTTATGCCTTTGCCGTGCAAGGTATAGTAGAAAACGATTTTCCTAAGTGTGCTTAACGGCTTAGGTGCAAACGGTCGGCGGTAACAATCAGTCTTTCACCCTTTAGCTCTTCGCCCGCCGCCCCAAGTTTTCCTTACGGAAAACTTGTATAGTCATCTTGCAAGAATCGGGCACCTGTCCGATTCTTGAGACGGGCATACAGCCAATAATCAAATGAACGACCCCTTCAATATGCCCGTCCCACTGCTTAGGGCTCTGCCCTAAGAACCCCGTAGTGTTATGTTTTCACGTTTGAAACAGTCTGTATGACGGGCTTTTACAGGATGCCATCTTGCACAAATCGGACTGATGTCCGATTTGTGAGGCGGATATGCGAGTAATTACACGATGAAGTACGCATAAGTATATCCGCCCCCCTCTCATGAGTATCAACTTGCAAGAATTGGGCAACGCTCAATTCTTGAGACGGACATACGAGCGACAATCAGATGAAGAAAGCCTTACGATGTCCGTCCCGCTGCTTAAGCGGAATAAATGGATGCGTAGTTTTCCATCAGCTCGTCAAATTCTGCGCTGTTGTCGGCGCATATTGCACAGGCAAAATACAGCGAGACCGCCGATTCTGTTGTCAGGTAGCCCATGGGGACTACGCCTTCGCGCCAAACATCGTGGCTTGTAAGAAGATTTGAAAAATCCAGTGAAATCTTTTGCTGGGAAGTACAATAAAATCGGACTTCTTTCTGATTTCCAAGCAACAGGAGTGGTTTCAATGAAAAATCGCTGTTTTTCATGTTGCCGCTTCCCAATCCGTAAAGTTCGATGAACACCGAATGGACTTTTGTGTATGCTATGAGGTTTTTAAAAAGGTCGCTTCTGAATCCGGGGTACAGTCTGAACATGAACATTTTGCCGCTGGCTTCGGTGATAAGGCGACTTATCACCTGCTTGTCCAAGTCGGAAATTCCTGAAAATTGTGATGCGATAGGTCCACTTTCCGTGAAAATCGGGTTTTCCAAATTCCAGTTGCAGAAACTTCCGGGCTTGTCAAAATGCAGGTTCAGCGGTGAAAGGATTTTTCCGCCGAAGGCGACAAAAACGCCGCCTTTTTCTTTTTCCGCTGTTTCGAGGGCAAGTTTCAGGTTGTCGGAAGCCTCAGTTCCTTCCGCCGGAATCGAGGACGATGCCGTAAGCACTATTGGAACGCCCGAATCGGAGAACAGCCAGAAGAGAAGCGCCGATGTGTACGAAAGTGTGTATGTTCCGTGGGTTATGACTATTCCATTTGCCGTTCCGGCGTTTATTTTGCTTGCGACTTCGGAAATCAGTTCCGCCCAGTTCGCAGGCTCCAGTTCTTCGCTGAAATATTGCCCTGCGGAAATCACTTGAATCGGCATTTCGGGTGCGAGCCGTTTTACCATTTCTTTGATGCCCGAAGAATCTCCGCTTGAAACAGTTCCGTCTGCGTGCTGAACCGCAGAAATTGCTCCTCCCGTGGTGATTACGTAAATCACGCTGATGTTCAGTTCTTTTTTTATGAGGCTTTTTACTACTTGGGGAACGGCTTTTCCTTTTGTATCTTTCATTACAAGTCCGGTAAGAAATTCCAGCGGGGGCATTTCGCCGTTTTTTAGGGTTTTGCAAAGCGACGGATTTTCTTCGATGACTTTTTTCACGTATGGAAGCAGTTCTTTTTCCGTTCCGATTTCAGAAATGTTCAGCGACTTTATAAGTTTTTCGGGCGAAGTTCCCGTTTCGAATGCAGCCCTGATTAGGGTTTTTGCCGCCGCGCTATGCATTTCTCCAGAATCGAGTTTTTTTATTATGAAAGCAAAACTCTCTTCGCTGATTTTTGATGCGGAAACGGAAACGTTCTTTTTGTTCAGAAGTCTTGTCAGTTCCGACGCTATCCAATGCGCGGTGTTCAAAGGTTTTGCGCCAAGGGCGACGACTTTCTCAAAAAAATCCGCCCTGTCTTTATAGTCGCAAAGGAATTCCGCCCTTAGTCTGGAGACTCCGTATTGTTTTTTGAACCGCAGCCGCCTGTCTTCGGGAAGTTCTACGTCTATGTTTGTCGGAAGGAAAGCGAGCGCTTTTTCTATGCTGAATGTTTGAGGCGGCGTAAGTTTTTCAAATACGGATTCTTTGTCCTGCCCCTGAAAAAATTCCGTGCAGCCTTTGTGCTCGTTCCAAATGCGGCTTTCGCATTGAACTTTTTCTCCGCACGAGAGCATGTTTTCTTGGCGGTTAAGTTCCTCGTTCACGGCTTTTCTTGCGAAATTGAACGAATTCAGGTTTCTAAGTTTTACGAAATTTGTGCCTTTTTCGGGATAGAGCGCAAGCGCGACGTAGGCGTTGCATTTTATTGCCGAATCGGCGGCATTTTCTTCCCAAAGATGAAGATATTGAGAAAGTCTTCTTAATTCTTCAAGGAATATCTGCACTTCTTCGCCAAGTTCGAACGACGGGGCTGTAAGTATCCTTATGATTGGGAACGAACCGTGATTCGGTTTTTCTATTCTAATCTGTTCTATTTTTATGGATTTTTTTCGTGAGTGGAAGGAAAGTTTCATGAATCCGTCTTCCGCCATTTTTATTGAGCAGCACGAATCGTTTTCTTCGTCCGTTGAAACTTTTCGACTTCCCACAAATCGTTCTATGTCGGCTAACGGAGGAATCCTGCAGCCAAGAGCCTTTGAAAGCATTACGGTTTTTTTTAGGGCATCAGGATGGATTGCAATTTTCCCTGAATTTTTGTCAGTCGTGAATATCTCGCCGACGGCTGGAAGTTGAATTCTGACTTCAATGTAGACGAAGGACTGATACATAAATTCTCCACAATGAAAATAAAGAAAAATTCTAGATATTGTACCTCTTTTATCTTATTTATGATATACTGGCGAAAAGCTTTTACTTCTATTGCATATAGAAAAGTTAGTGAGTCTAGGAGTTTTTGTGAGCAAGCATGATTTCCCTAAAATCCATTTTTATGATCAGGATTTTGTAGATATTTATAACAAGTCATGGAATATGCTGTCTGATTACTGGATCGACCCGAAATCAGGGGAAAAATCTTCAGAAGGTTACTTCATTTATCCGACCAAGGACGGTTTTGTTGTCGATCAGTTTGAATCTATTTTTTCTTCGTTCTTTCTTGTTTATTCAAACCGCAATTACGATGCGAACAAGAACATCGATTATTTTTATAGTCATCAGGAAGAAAACGGAGCAATCCGCTGGAAGTATGACGTAAATACGGGAAAACCGATTTTTATGTCAGAAAACCCCGAAGGAATAGGCCTTCCGTTGTTCGCATGGGCGGAATTCAATCTCTATCATAAATCTGCGAACAAGAAACGAATAAAAGAAGTCATGCCGATTCTAAAAAAACATATGGAATGGATAGACAGCACTTTCAAGATGGAAAACGGTCTTTATTCTGTTCCAGCGGCGGCAAGCACGATGATGAATTCTCCCAGGGAGAATGTGTTCTATCCTATAGATTTTAACGCTGCCATGGCTATAAACGCTTCGCATATGTCGGCTCTTGGAGACATTCTGAACGACAAGGAACTGAGTTTCCAGTATCGCAGGATGTATTTTTCTATAAAGACGCGCATAAATTCGATGATGTGGGACGGCGAAACGGGTTTTTACCATGACCTTGACAAAGACGGAAACAGACTTCCCGAAAAAACGATTGCGGGATTTTGGCCTCTGCTTGCGGAAATCCCAAATGTTGACAAAGCCGAACAGTTGATATCGCATCTTACAAATCCTAAGACTTTTGGCACGGAGCATCCGTTCCCGACTCTTTCTGCGGACAGCCCCAATTTCAGCGAGAATGGAGAAGGCTTTAGAGGAAGCGTGTTCCCTATGCTCAACTTCATGGTGATAAAGGGTCTTGAAAAATATCAGCAATATGAGGTTGCCAGGGAATGCGCAATCAGGCATCTTTATTTCATTTTGGAAGGACTTATGCCTAACGATGAACGGGAGATGGGAGATGTTTATGAAGCCTATCTTCCATGCAAGGAAGGTAAGTCTTCTTGGTCGGGAGTTCCCGATTTTCCTAGGGCTCATTTTCTTGCGGGAACGGGACTTTCGGCGATTGCGCTGATGATAGAAAACGTTATAGGGCTTTCGATTAGCCTTCCTCGCAAGACAGTTGATTGGGTAATTCCGAATCTTGAAATCATGGGAATAGAAAATCTTTCATTGAAGCGGAACTTGATAACAATTTTGAGCAATAGAAGCGAACGCGGTTGGGAAATCCAAATGGAAAGCGAAAAACTTTATTATTTTACCATTAATATAATCGACCAAAAGAAAAAGACGCTTCCGATTCCATCCGGAAAATGCTCCATGCTCATAAATAAACTTTAATCTGTAACGAGGAGGCAACCGTGGCGACACCGGAAGCGGTTATTGAAATCGGCTCTACGGGTGTACGCCTGCTTGTTGCCGAGTTTACATCAGATGGAAATCGAAATGTCCTTGACCGTGCGGAAATGCCGGTTTCCTTGGGCAGAGATGTGTTTACAACCGGAATCATAAGCCGGGAAACGCAGGCGCTTTGTCTTCATGTATTGTCTCGCTACAAAGAGCAATTGACCGGTTGGGGCATAGTTCCTTCCAATACGACTGTCATAGCTACGTCCGCATTCCGGGAAGCAAAGAACAAAGATCCGGTGATGGATAAAATCCTTAGTTCCACGGGATTCAGGGTAACAGTCATAGACGGAATCGAAGAAAATCGCCTTATGTACATGGCTGTAACCGACATCCTGAAAAAAGAGGACGTTAAATTCGGCTCGGAAGACACTGTGATTCTTGAAGTTGGCGGCGGCTCTACCGAGATGATGCTCATGAAAAAAGGCAGAATGGTCGGAGCTCATAGTTTGCGCCTTGGCACAGTGCGCCTTGAGTCCAAGATGAAAAGTTCCGCAGAGCCGCTTACGGATGTCAGAAGTTATATTGAAGAATACACCGCCGAAACAAAAGGTTCGATTGAAAGCGAAATAGATTTTTCCGAGGTGCAAAGATTCATCGCTGTCGGTTCCGATGCGACTCTTGTTGCCATAAATGCCGGTAAACCCATCTCGACTTTTTTATGGTCAATAGACAGGGCTGCGTTCGACAGTTTTGTTGACGAAATCCAGGAATATTCCGTGGACGAATGCGTTGCCCGATTCAAGATTTCCTACAACGATGCGCAGGCGATGCACGTGAGTCTTCTGATTTATAAAATGTTCATCCACATGACGAATGTGCAGACAATCATTGTGCCGGAAACGAACATTCGCGACGGACTTATAGTCAATAAACTTGGAGAGCCAAGCGAGGAACTCAAGGACGAATTTTTCCAGCAGATAAAAGCATCCGCAATGAGTCTTTTGAGAAAATATCACGGAGATGAAGAACATGCCGAGCGGGTCAGGTGGTACAGCCTGAAATTTTACGAAGCCCTGTTCGGCGGCACGGTTGACGAGGACCGCTCAAGGCTTCTGCTTGAGCTTGCGGCAATCCTTCACGACATCGGGATTTTTATCCGCATGGACGAGCATAATCTTCACAGCGAATACATAATCCGGCATTCAGAGATTTTTGGAATAACGCATACGGAAAACATAATTCTTTCGATAATCGCAAAATATCACCGAGGTAAGGCGCAGCCGCAGGACAATGAGCAGTTTCAGATACTTTCAAGAAGCGATCGCATGAAGATTCTGAAACTCACTGCCATTCTTAGGGTTTCGGATGCGCTTGACAGGGGGCATGGAAAAACTTTCGAGGATTTCAGCGTAGAAATCAACGGCGATTCTCTGATTGTGCGCACAAAAGGAAGCAAGAACGTCGCATTGGAAAGACTTGCGCTCAAGGAAAAAGACAGCCTTTTTGAATCCGTATTCGGCTATAAATTGATATTGGTTTAGAAGAGAGGAGGGAATGGTGGAATCGCGATTTTTTAACAGAGAACTTTCATGGATAGAGTTCAACAACCGTGTGCTTTATCAAGGATTAAGAAAAGAACTTCCGCTTATGGAACGGATTCAGTTTCTTTCGATTGTCACCAGCAATTTCGATGAGTTTTTTCAGGTTAGGGTTGCGTCTGTAAAACATCAGATGCTTGAAAATCCCGATTCCGTCGATATTTCCGGTCTTACGCCCAAAATGGTGCTTAGACAAATTTCTTCCCGCTGCCACCAAATAATCAGAAATCAGCATGAATGTATAATCAACGATATTCTTCCGGAGTTGGAAAGCAAAAATATCGTATATGTAAAACCTAAAGATTTTACGAGCCAGCAGACAGAATATGCGCAAGACCTTTTCAGGAACGAGATGCTTCCTCTGTTGACTCCGCTAAGGACGGACACTGAGATTTTTCCTACAGTCGCAAACCTTTCTTTGTATGCGGCGTTCCTTTTGAAACCTATTTCAGGAATCAGGAATTCCAACGAGGAACTGAAAGGCGACGATGATTTACCGAGAATCGCTTTGGTTCAGATTCCGCAGGTAATAGCGCCGATAGTTTGGCTTCCATCCGAAAACAAAAAAAAGATGTTTGCCTGTTCCGGGGAAATAATAACAGAATACGGAACGCAGCTTTTTCCCGGATTTGCGGTTGAAGAAACCCTCATCTTCAAAATATCGCGAGACGCAGATTTTGCCGTGGAGGAAGATTCCGGAAACAACTTCATTCACGAGATGGAAAAAGTTTTGGTTCAGAGAAAATCGTCGTTTGTTGTCAGAATGATATGCAATAACACGAGTGATTTTATCTGCCGGTTCTTGATAGAAAAATTTTCCCTTACGGAAGATGATGTTTATCTTGTGGAAGATTTTGTTGATCCTTCCGTGCTGCAGGAACTTAGAAGCGTGGACGAAAACGGAAAAATGAGTTTTCCAAAATGGCAGCATTTTTTTCCTTCGGAACTTCCTTGCGACGCGCCTTACTGGGACGTTCTAAAACAGCACGACGTGCTTCTTCATGTTCCGTATGAATGTTACGATCCTGTGCCAAATTTCATATCCGATGCGGCTGACGACCCTGACGTTCTTACAATAAAAATGACGCTTTACAGGACGGGAAAAGATTCCCCGATAATAAAGGCGTTGGAGCGGGCGGCGCAAAACGGAAAGCAGGTTGTCGTTCTTGTTGAACTCAAAGCCCGCTTTGACGAGGAGCGAAATATCGCTTGGGCAAATGAACTTGAGGCGGCTGGTGTAACTGTAATCTACGGGCTTGTTGACCTTAAAGTTCATGCAAAAATTCTGATGGTAATGCGCCGCGAATCCGATTCGATTGTTCGCTATGCTCATCTTGCCACGGGAAACTACAATCCCAAAACAGCTCGACTTTATTCCGACCTTTCCATATTTACGACGAATTACGATTTGGTAAACGATGCCACGCAGTTCTTCAATCTTGTGACGGGATATTCTACATTGCAGAACATGAAACAACTGGGAATGGCGCCGATCACGCTGAAAGCAAAACTTCTTTCGATGATTCAGCGGGAAATTGACAGGCAGGCATTGGAAAAATCCGGGCTTATCATTGCAAAGATGAACAGCCTTACACATTCCGAAATAATTTCTGCATTGTACAAGGCAAGTCAGGCGGGCGTAAAAATCCTTCTGAACGTAAGGGGAATCTGTATGCTTGTTCCTGGAGTTCCGGGGCTGAGCGAGAACATCAAAGTCATCTCGATAGTTGACAGATATCTTGAACATTCAAGAATATTCTACTTTCAGAACGGCGGTGCGGAAGAAATCTATCTTTCAAGCGCCGACTGGATGAATCGAAACCTTGACCGCAGAATCGAACTCATGTTCCCCATTTTGGACAGAGAAGTTTTTAAGCAGGTAAAAAACATACTGAACTCGTATTTTGAAGACAACGTAAATGCGCAAATTCTTCAGGAAAGCGGAGACTGGATTCCCGTTCCCAGAAAAAACGGCGAAAATCCGTACAGGGTTCAGGAAGTCCTTTATAAAAAATACAAAAAGCGTTTCGATTCGGCGAACAAAGAGCCTAAGATAGATTTCCAGGTGCGCAGAAAGGATTGAAACACAGTGATTCAACTTGAGACAAAGATAAAACTCCCATTTCTTTGGGGAAAGGCTTCGTTCAATAAGCGCATATGGAATAGCATAAATCTGATAGTCGGGCCGAACGGTTCTGGAAAAACTCTTTTGGCGGAAGAACTGAAAAATCAGTTTGAAAAAAAAGGCTACGATGCGACTTTTTTACGGAGCGATAGGACGAACGAGGAAGAACTTTTGGGTGTTCTTAGAACGGATTCCGTTGTCAGAGAAAAAATCGAGGGCGTTCTTTCAAATATGTTCGGAAAATCCATCCGCTTTGAAGAAAAAGAAGACGGCTCTTTTGTTCCGATAGTCGTGAACAAAACAAGAGGCGTGGAGTACAGCCTGAAGGAAGGAGAATGTCATGGACTTAAAGAGATTCTAATCCTTTTGATTGCGCTTTACGGCTGCTTTACAAAATTGCTCATCGTTGACGAACCCGAACTTCATCTGCATCCGCAGTTCCAGCAGTTTTTTATGAATGAAATCAGAAGAGTTTCAGAATCCGAGCCGGAACGGATATTCTTTCTTGTAACCCATTCTCCGTATTTCATAGACCTCCGGTTTGCCGAAGACCTTTTGGGGGTCGTTGTGTGCCATGTAAATCGAATCCCTACATTCATCGACGAACTTTCCGACAACGACGAAAACCTTTTGCGCAGATTTTTGCCAAGGTTCAACACATACCACAAGCAATTTTTCTTTTCCGACAATCAGGTTTTTGTCGAAGGCTACACGGATCAGCAGATGTTTTCGAATCTTCTTTCGTGCGTGGACAACAGAAACGGAACGGCTGGAACTGGAATAATCGATGTGGGCGGAAAAGATGAACTTGGCGTCTTTTTCAAAGTGTGCGCTCTTTTAGGAACGGATACTAGAATTATAACGGATTTGGATTCGCTTTTTTGCGGAAAACTCAGAGAAGAGGCTTTTGAAGATTTAAGACCGGCAAATTGGCTCTATGCCCAGGAAGAAAAACAGGAAACTTTTTACGCATCGCTTTTTACCCGTCGGGAACTTGAAAGTTCCGTGACCTTGGAAAAACTTGTGCGCCGCCTTGAAATCTTTATCGTGAACATAGGAAAATTTGTCTCCGGTGTGGATGGAAGCGTTTCTTCCGAGGTGGATACGTTTGTTGAAAAAGTCCATGAACTTTACGACAAATATGAAAAACCTGAATCCCTTGACACTTTTAAAACCGTCGTGCTTCAGGCTGTGTTTTTGCTCGGAAACAAGCTGGACGTTTTCCTTCCCCGTCATTTGGCAGAAACAATTCCGGTGATTGTGAATCTGACAAATCTCATACTTGCGGCTTTTGAGAGCGCAAAAATATTCATTTTGTCTAAGGGTTGCATAGAACATTATTACGTGGAATCCAAGGTTTTATACATGCCGATTTCAGGGAAAGACAGACTTTTTCATAACGAACTTGAATCCATGGTCGAAAAAACTCCCAATGACCTGAAGAAAAACTATGCTCAGCTGATTTCTATACTTAACAGGGCTTGCGCAAGAAACTGAAATGTCCGTCGCAGTGTAATATCGTGCGGCGGACGGTTTTGAAGTTTCGGTTATTTTTTTAGTATTTTGTAAGAGTAAAGTTCAAAATATCCGTCTTTTGAGCCGTTGAACGAAAGTTTTCCCGGCTGGTTTGCAATCACTTTTCCCTTAAATTCAAAAACTGCGGTGGCGTTTTTCTTGATTTTGTTGACAGTTTTTTCGTCCGCAAGAATCGTGTATACCTTTTCGTCCTGCGTTTTTATGCACGGATATTGCAAAGGCATATTTCCTTGATAGCGAATAGTTCCGATAACGGTTTCAAGGTTGGTTTCCGTGTTTTTTGCCATGGACACAAAAATCGTCCCACAAAAAAGAACCGAAAAAATCAGCACAACACATTTTACTGCGTTTTTCATGATATGCCTTCTATTTTAGCAAAATAAACATTGCGATGTCGGAACTTGCAGGAAGTTCAAAATCATATGAACTTCCATTTGCCCCGATTTTTCCAAGATAATGCACGGAAATTCCGTATGGCAAAAGAATGACTCTATCTTTTGCGTACAATATGTACGGAAAATCCTTGTTTTGAGTTTCTTCTTGCGCCGGGATAATGCCGTTCCGCACCAGCTGTTTATATGACGAAAACGAATCCTTCTTCACTTTTGATAAATCCAGTTTGTTTACCAAAATGTTGTAATTTGAATCTTTGGCGATTGATTTATTCAGAGTGTTAATGTTTTTTGCCGCACCGTCAGCATTTGCCACAATCTGCCCGAACTTGCAAAGAACGGTAGAAAAATCTTCGTAGCGACCGTTTTCCTCCGTGTAGCCAAGCGTTTTCAAAGCTTCCGAGATGGCTTTTTCTTCGTATTCTGAGTTTGTCGCAATCTCGTGGATTAGAGGAATCCCTCCGTAATTGTGCATCAGGTAAGTTCCGAACGTGTACGTGTTTCCGTAATCAAAAGTACCGGAAAAATCGTGTTCCGCAAAATAGTTCCACGAATAAGAACCGAACCCGTAAAAACCTCCAGTGGCGAACCACGGAAGCCTTATATAGGCTGAATCGTCCAGCGTCGTGCCTATTGTTCCGCCGAGGATTTCTTCGGAAAGTGTCGAAAGCATTTCTTGAAACCAAACCGACATTCCGGAGCCTATCTCGGTGTTCATGTTTTTCTGCACAAAATTCAAAAGATGCTGGAACTCGTGTACCGCAGTCGAGTAAATCAACTCAGGATTATTCTGAAAAAGCCACGAATCTATATTCAGAAGTTGAGACCGGTTTGAGGTTTTTGCCGAATCGCTGGCAACCAAATCAAGCGGCGTAAAGAATCCAAATACCCCGGATTTCTTGAGGCTCTCTTCCGCATCCGAAAAAATATCGTAGACTATGAAATTAACCTTGTCTTTAGAACGAACTGAAATAACGTCGGAATAATCTACCGTCGCTTCGTTCAGTCCAAAAATGGCAGTCTCAATGTCATAGGCGGAATCAAACTTTTTCGCAAGTTTGGAAAAGTCCATTTCCGATTCGTGTATGAAAGATTTTTGCGAAGGAACATACCAAATTAAGCAGTGCGAACCGATTGCCTTTAGGGTAGCGGTTCTCTGTTCCCTGGTTTTCTCCGCTATCGCAACAAAGAATTTGCGTTTATCCCCAAGCTTATATATCGTATCGCCGAAGACGGCTGTCGAATCTCTTGAAATATTTTGAACCGCGCCAAAAGGAATGTCCACGTTTTCGATAGGCTTTCCTGAAATCCCAAGTAGCCCGCGGAGATTTTCATTCGGTTCAAGTTCAGCGGAAAAATCATCTTCCAAAACGGCATCCCGCGCCATAGATTTCAATCTTCCGGTATCTTTTGCGTTCTGTACGGAAGAGCCGCCGTTCACCTTCACAAGATATGCGGTTTTTCCCGCATGTTCCGCACCCAACGTCATGGAAGGACTGTCAACAAGGATATAGTTTTCACCGGCGGCTTTTTTTGCCGAATCAAAAAATGTTTGCGTTTTAGGCGATTGATTTAGAAGCCCCTCGCAGCCCGAAAAAAGTCCAAGAGCCAGAAGAGCGAGCAATATCGATAACAAAAAAGATTTTTTCATCTCAATTCTCCCATAAAAAGCCATTGCCGAAGATATACCTTTGGCATAAAAATAACCACATGATACTCATTTGAAGTATCGGTAAATGAGCTGAAAAGTTTTAAGAAAGGTAATCGTCTAAAATATTTCCGGTATGTTTGTTCAAAGAGCTGTCTTGAACTAAAATTCCCAGCCTATACCGAGCTGCGGCTGAATGATGTATGTAGGAAATCCTTTATTGCCTCGAATCGGAATAAGGTGATCAACATTGATTTCAACATAGAGTCTTTTATAGACATACACGTATAGTGCGGTACCGGCGTTGACCGTTAGCCCCCAATACCATGCTTTTGGGCTTTTCAACTCGGTTTGCGTGTTATAGACGAACTCTGTGCCCAACATAAAGGCAGCTCCGAAACCGGCATGGACATCAAATACCAGACGGTGTTTAAAAATCGGCACAAAATATGCGGCATTCAGCTGAGTGAACAGCAACCCCGCTTTTACGGT
>ERZ772957.387-NODE-387-length-36708-cov-7.780154_pt1 | contig 36708 bp, 47 predicted proteins | sample MGYA00580682_ERZ772957 | MGnify/ENA primary metagenome ERZ772957 (study PRJEB29015, sample SAMEA2737921) | human oral metagenome | biome: human oral; feature: human-associated habitat; material: dental | place: China | collected 2025 ...
TACCGGGCAGACTCCGGTCTTTCACCGGTTAGAAACGTGCGCCGCCGGGCGCACACTCGTAAGAAACGCCCGCTGCACCGCGCGGCGTTTTTATTTTGCACAGAATCGCCCTTCCGCCATAATCTCCTTTTCCCGTCATATCCAAATGAACGCGCGAGAAATTCTCCATATTTTCTTGAATAAGCGCAAAGTCCGCATCCTTCATTTCTGGATGCCGATGGTGTATATGAAGCATATCATCTTGTGCGACATCAACCGCTGTACCACTTGAGGAAATGATACGCAAGAACTTCTTATTCCGACTGCCGCTCTCCGCTTCTGGTGTGCGCATTCGTCTGCTGAACTCTTCCAAGGTTTCCGCTTCGCTTCGCTGCATCGCCGCCTGCGTAAAGCCGCCCGCCTGCGTTCTTTCTCCATGCTCTACGGCAAACGTATCTCGATAGTAGTCGAGCGCTGTATAGTCCTTCTCCCACTTCTTTTCCCGCATCACGCGTGCATATTGGTCTGCATGGCGTGCGAAAAGAAGCGCGTTTAAGCGCGCTGCCTTCGACTGTACGCCGCCGATCGCTTTGAGACTTGCCATGAGCTGACGATAGACGCTGTACGCTTCGGGAGACAGCCCCGATGCCATGCGGATTTCACTGCCGTCGACTTCTTTCATGCGGCTTTCGATGTTTTCCATCGTCTGGATGCGGTCGTTCAGCGCGTCGAGCTGTCCTTTCGCGCTGTCCATCTCTTCTTGCGTGAGCATCTGCCAGCCTTCGACCTTCGGGGCTGCGGCATCGCCGACCATGAGTCGGTAGGCGAGCGTCAGCATGTCTTCCTGCGTCGGCGCGTGGCCGCGCTCTTTTTTGAAGTCCTCGACCCAAGCCGCACTGCCGTTCTTTACATCGCGTTCGAGGACTTCTGTCGCCGGCTGCAGGAGCGCCGCCCGCTCCGCGATGAAGCCGCCATGAAGCAGACGCCATCCTTGTTTGGGATTCGTCGGGTTCATTGTGATCGCAGACATCGCCGCTTCATATTCTGCTTTTCGACGCGCCTTGACTTCTTCGCTTGCGTGTTGGGGCGCTTCCGGAAACCATTCATGCGCGATCGTCTGCGAAATGTCGATGCGCGTCTTAACGGCTTTTTTCTGCGCTTCTTCTACCGCGTCGCTCAAGTCTTTTGCGTTCTTTTTTATGCGTGCCAAAGAGTCCGCTTCCGGCGCGAAGGAGACGGCTTCCAAGAGCGCAGGCGATGCATCCGACTGCGCATACTTTTCAATGGGGACGAAGAGATAGCCGCCATGTTGGACGGCGTTTTCGACGGCTGCATCCGAAAGTTCTGCAGCTTTTGCCACCGCTTTGAGGTCGGCAAGGCCGCTTTCTTTTTCCAAGGCAGCCGCCGCGTCGATATAGACGTTTTCAAAGCCCGTGCCGCGCACCTGGGCACGGATGAGCTTTCGCTGCACGTCGGGCGCTGTCTCTTTGAGCTTGGCGGACGAGGCGACTTGTTGGAGTCGTCCGAGCATGATGGTTCCCGTTACCGTTGTTTGTACGGCACTGTCTTCCTGCACCTTTTCCGAGGCGAGTCGATGCGCGTGCCGTATAGCGCCGCCCGGCAGATGGAGAGAGCCGCCCGCAAGACCGAAGCCGAGCGCCGCAGGGACAGCTTCTGCCCCTGCAACAGCGGCGTGCGCCGTGATGTCGGCGAAGCTGTAGTACGATTCTGCTGCACGTCCGTCGGCAGAGGCGACGATGTAGTTATGGATGAGGTCGTCGGAGACGGATTGTGCGCTTTCTTCCGCCGTTTCCGTCGCCGCGATCTTCAAGACGTCTTTGACTTGATCTTTGGCGAAGACAGCGACCGATTCGCGCTTGCCGAGATCGTATTTCGCGCGGTTGACGATGCCTTCGATCGCCGCTTTTTCGATGCCTTGTGCGCCCGCTTTTCCCGCAAAGCGCGTCAAGGGCTTGAGGAACATTCCGGCGTTCCAGAGTTCGATGCCGGCATTGAGAGCGCCGCCGAGCGCCGCACGGTTTTTCGCTTCTGCGTCCGTCATCAGGGGGTTGCCGTCCGTGTCGGTCATTTCGCTGTATTCGAGGAAGCGCCGCCCCGCTTCCGGCTTTGCCATGCCGTAGAACGTACCGCCCTTCAAGCCCCAAAGGGATGCGTCGCGAAGTGCCGTGCGTCCTGCCTCACGCCGCGCCGCCGCGCCGAACATCGTGCGAATGGCGGCGCGTCCCCCCTCGCGCCGCGCCGCTGCACCGAATACGCCGCGCAGGAAGCCGACGACGCCGCCCGCCGCTCCGAGGACTGCCGTACCGCCGCCCGGCTCGACCGCCGTGCCGGCGGCTCCCGATGCGATCATCCCCGCCCAAGCCCATGCACCGCCTTCTCGGATGCTGTCTAGCATCTCCGGCGCAGACGATGCCACGCCGCCCGCCATGGCAGAGAGCGGATCGTCGAAGAACGACGGCAGATTCTTTTTCTTGTCCTCTTCAAGCATCTTTTCGAGTTCGGCGGCGCGTGCATGATCGTTCTCGTCCGCCGTACCCATCATGATTTTTGCGCCGATGTTATCAAGCTCAAGCTGCTTTTCGCCCACGGCAAGAAAGTGCGTGAACGCCTCGACGATGCCATGTGTCTGCCGCACGGACTCGATGTCGTGGAGCGCGAGCGCCGCATCGCGCGGACTCATCTTCGCCACCTCACGAAGCTCCGGGAACTCCTGCCAGACCGCCTCCATCGAGAAGTTTTCCTGCATCGCCGCTTTTCTTTTATTCGTGAAGTCGTTGATCTTGAGCGCTTCTTTGTAGGCGATGTCATCGTCCAGGAAGGAGTCCGCCGAGATGCCTGTATTCGCCTCGATCTCCCGCGCTTTCTTGAGCTTTTCTTCGGGCGTCATGAAGTAGTTGACGAACGCCTCTGTGCTGCGCAGGTCTTGTGCGAATTCGCTGCCTTCGTTCGCTTCTTGTTCGAGGAACGCCCCGACGCGCTCTCGGATCGGCGCAGTTGCATGATACGCCGCCACGCGTGCAGGGGTTGTCGCGAGGTCAATTCCGCTGGTAAGCGCCTCGACCGAGCTTGCCCGCAGTTCGGGTGTATCGGCGTACTTGCCGCTGTAGTCTCCCGTTTCGTTCGCACGCGCAATGGCATCAAGCTCTGCATCTACATATCTGCCGTAGGCATCGGCGAATTTTTCGCCGCGCTCTTTCATCGTATCGACCAGATCGTCGCCGAAGTCCGACGCCGCGCCCCAGAGCTTTTCATACCAGGGCTTTGCCTCTTCGGCTTCTTGCCGTACCTTGGCTTCCTCTGCTGCCTGCCGCTCTTCTCGGCGCACTTCTGCGTCTTTCAAATATCCGTCAAGGTCAAATGCCATCATGCGTCTCCTTCATCTGCTTCTTCCACATCGTCGTCTTCCGGGAAGTAATATGGCAGGCTCAAGACATCGCTCTTGGCGATCAGCGCTGTTGCCAGGAGCGGATCCAGTCCTTTGGCGATCAGCTTCTCAAACGCTTTCTTCCAGCCGCCTTTCGGATCTTCCATATCGTCGGTGATCGCCGACCACACCGCCCGATTGTTTTGCAGCGATTCAAATTCCTCGCCGAGCCATCCTGCGTCATCCAAGCGACGCGCCGCATTCTGATAAGCGATGAATTGATCTGTCGTCATTTTCTCTCCGAGCTGCAATTTTGCGCTCATCTTCTGCATAAGTTCAACGTCTTTGCCGGCATTGTAGGCTTTGCCGCCGCCTGTGCCCTTCGCTCTGCCCGTCTCACGATTCACGCCGTAGAACGCCGCTGCTTGCCCTTTCAAGTGGTTGATCTCATCCATATCGAGGTCTTGCGCGTTTAGGATCGAAAGCGCCTCGCTGTAGCTGCCCGCCCCCTGCATCGCTTTTCCCACGCTGTCCAGATATTCGCCGCGCTGCTTTTTATATGCTGCTTCCATATCTTTGCCTCTTGCTTCCAGTAAGGACATCAGGCGTTCGCGCTTTTCGGGGTCGTAGGCGCTGATGCGTCCGCCGTCTTTTGGACGAATGATCCATGTCGGGCGAAGCCCGCCGCCGATCTCTATGCTCTCGCCGTGCGTGACCTCACCTCTGCCTCTTATGTAGTTGCCGTCCTCGTCCGTGTAGTCCTTTGCGCTTGAGCTGTTGCCGTAGATGCCGCCTCTGCCGTCGGATGCTACGACGTGTTCGGCGTTTTCCGCGTTCTCTGCATCATCTTCGTCGTGATAATAGATGATCGCCGCCCCTGCAGGCAGCTCCATATCGGGCGTATAGCGCTCGACGACGACGCTTTCATCGCTTCTCGCATCTCGAAGGAGCTGCGGCACATTGAGTACACCGTTCGCCGCCTCTCGCGCACAAAAGCTGCTCACGTTCTTTGTTCCTTTGAGATACGCTTCGACACAGCCCTTGCGCCCGTTGTCCATCTCTTTTCCGAGGATGGCAGAGAAGCCTTGATCGACCGCTGCCGCCGACGTGCCGCCCGCTTCTTTCGTCGCGCCTTCGCCGTAGACTTCATCGACCAGTTCACGCGCTCTTGCGAGGTTAAAGGTCTTGCCGTCCCATACACCCCCATCGCCAAGGATGCGTGTCACTTCCCTGTCCATGTCCTTGGCATCCTGCTTTTTCTTGACGATGCGGGCGATTTTCCAGTAGGTGTCTTGCTCCATTTCGTTACGGAAGCGGCTCAGTATCTCATCGGCACGCGCATAGTCCTCGTTCTCGACCGCCGCGCCTGCCGCTGCCGCCGCGATGTTTGTCACCATACTTTGACGCTCTTTGCCGAGCTGCGCCCCCGACCAGCCTTCTTTCTTGGCGTAGGCAAGGAGCAGCGTATCTCCGTTTTGGACGTACATCGTCGGTGCGCCGTTGACGTTCCACGTCAGAGCCGCTTGCTGTGCGTTCGTGCTGAGGTTTGCGTCAAAGGTCGCTTTTTCCACCGCTTTTTGTTCCGCCATTTCTTTGGATGCCGCGATGCGTTGGAAGTTCGACATGTTCTCGTTGAGGTTGCCTTGGAGTGCGAAGCGTACACGGCCATTGTATTTTTTGCTGATTTCGTCGTAGGTCTTATGAATCGCCGCCGTCGTGCGCTCGATGAGTCCCTTGGCGTTTTCTCCGACGCCTGTTACGAAAAGCCCGTTTTCCCCATAGAGCTGCTCGGTGAGGCTCGTCATGATTTCATTGCGTGCTTTCATGACATCGGCGGTATCTCGATCTTCCTGCTCTTGGGCGAGCACTTTGTTGACCTGTCCCAAGGCCGCTGCCATCTTGCCGTAGCCTTCGCCACCTGCGCCGTAGGCATTGACGTCGCCCGTTCTTCTTACAGTCGGCGGCTTCATGACGTTCGGCTCGACGGCTTGCTGATAGGTCGTGAACTTCATCCTTTACCACCTCCAACGAGGGTTTGGATTCTCTTTGTTCATCAGGCTCGGTATGGAGCGCTTCGGAAAGCTGCTGAAGAATTTTTCGCCGAACGTGTAGTTGAGCGAGGGATTTGCCGCTGTACTCGTCGTCTGCGGCAGAGGAGAGGATCTCGCCGATTTCCACGGCTGCGCCGCCCCGTAGACGCTTGCCGCCGTCCCGAGAAGCGTCGCAAAGCCCGCCATGCGTGCCTGCCTTTTGACGTTGCCGGCGGCGGCGTTCGCTTGGTTCGCCTGATTGATGTAGTTGCTCTCGGTGATGCGCGAGCTGTAGTTGTCGTTTCGTTGGTTCATGAGAAGGTTCTGCGCGTCTTTTTGGTATGCGTCAGCGCCCGATGAGAGAATGTCCATCGAGGAGCCGGCGAAGTTCAGCCCCGCCGCGCCCGTCTCTGCCCGCTGTGCGCCTTCGGCGAGGCGGCGGCGCGAGCGGAGCGCTTCTTGCTGCTGTGCATAGTTGTCCGCGATCTGCTCTTGCTTTCGGTTTTCGATGCGTGCATTCTGCGTCGCTGCATCTGCCTGTGCGCGATACATCGACGCCTGCGCGTCGGCTTGCGCTTGCTGCGCCCGGTATTGAAAGAGTCCTGCCAGAGCCGTCAGCCCTGCCACCCATCCGCACATATTATTGCCCCCTCTCCAACGTGAACGGGATGAACCGCTCGCCGCCAATCGTGATTTCTTCGTGAAACGATGCGCCGCAAAAGCCGAGCCAATGCAGCGCGTCCTTGTTGAAGGCCCCGACGGCGTTGTAGAGCACGCCGAAGAGCTCCTTCCAGTCGGTCAGGATGCGCTTCGATTCTACGGCGAACGCATAGCGGTTCTTCGCCACGCGCTCCGTGCCGAGGCACCATACAAGCCGCCCTTCGTATCCTTCGACCGCCCGATACCCCCATGTCGCGACAAGCCCCGTGCTCTCATAGGCGGCGAAACATTCTTCTGCAAGGAAGACGGAGTCATGGATTTCGTTTTCGATGGATGCCCCTCGCTTCGCCCACGCCGACCGTTCTTTTGTTTCCGACATGCCAAGCGCCGCACATTCGACGGCACGCGCTTTCATTTCCTTGACGCCTGCCTGAAGCTCTCGTCTGTCCACCGCGCGAAGCTCTCGGAAGAGTTCCTTGACGAGTGCTGCTTTCTTCTTTTTCTGCGTGATTTTTTGTATGGTATATCTCTTAGCCACCGACCGTTACCTCCCGTATGATCGCCGACAGGTTGAACGGATAGGGCGTATCGTGCGTGATGAGCGTGCGCCCCTTCGTGTCCCAGCCGCCCGCCGGCAGCGTGATTTGTTTGTCGCCCGTATAGAGCACGTCCTCGCCGAGTTCCATGCGCTCGTCGTCGTAGATGATCTTGTTTTGCAGCGCTGCGTCTTTGCCGATCGCCCCGCCGAACGAATGGGTGAGCCTGAGGATCGCCGTTGAGATCGTCTTTGGCCGTCCCTGCATCGTGCCCGAATCCGTCAGTCCTGCATCCCAGTTCGGCTGCTCGACGACCATCTTGTAGGGCAGTCCGACCATCACGCGCCGCGCCGCTTCCGGCAGTACGCTCGTTTCTTGGAGCGTCGTTTTTTCGTAGAAGTAGCCGTCGGCCAAGATCACGACTTCTTTTCCTAAAAGCACGTCTTTTCCCGGAATTTCCTTCGTCGCCCCATCGCGCACATCCATAAGCGCCGCATCCATCATGATGTAGTCCTGCTGCTTTTTGCTCGGGGGCATCGGCGCGAAGTATTCGAGGAACTGCACGACGCGCTCGCCAATCTTTCGCTCGACGATGATATAGACCTTGTCCGCACTGCCCGAGTTGACCGCGCACACCGCCTTGTATTTGCCGTCGGTTACGAAGTGACTCCATGCGAAGACTTTCTGCTCGATCACATACGTCAGGCAGAGCATTTCGCCGTCGCCCGTCACGAAGTACAAGAGGCTGTCTGGCTCCTGCGCATAGGCGCCGCCGACGATTTCGCGGCCGCGTACCAGATGCTTTGCCAAAAGCGTGAGGTCTGTGCCGTTGTAGCCGTCGCTTTCATACGAATACCCCGTATCACGGATGACCGAGCCGCGCCTTTGCACATAGATGATGCGGTTGCCGATGCGCAGGGGCGGGATGCCGCTCGCACCGTAGTTTTCTTGATTCTTCGGCGTGATGTTCGTCGGCTTGACGGTTTCCGCGCCCGCGATCGTCCATGTGTTGCCATCCGTGAAGATCACGAGGTCGTTGCCGACGTCCATGTGATTGATGCTGTACGCCTGTCTTGACATGAGGTCTGCCGTCACCGCACTGTCGTCCGTGACCGTGCCGGCTTCTTTGTCTACGGAGAAGTTCTCATAGTCGCCGCTTCGGCTCATCCAGAGCCTTTGCGGATAGCGCCTGCAGCCGCCGAAGCAGAGCCGGTCTTGGAAGAACGCTGCCGAGCGCGGATAGCCGTTCGTTTCGCTCCATGCCGCCCAGTACCAATCTGCAGTCGCTTCCATCCCGCCGAGAATCTTGTCTACATGCGCATGAGCATTTCGACTGTCTGCAACGTCTTTGATGGTCACATATCCTTCGTGGCGGTAGGGATAGGATGAGAGGTCGATATGGCATGTCCCTTTCGTGATTTCTGCGCGGATGCGCAAGAGGCTGTATTCATCGACGTCGCCGCTTTCCGTCGGATTGTAATCGTCCGTCGATGTATAGGTGCGAAGGTTGACCCATGAAGCGCCGTCGTCTTTCGAGTGCTGCACGATCACTTTGCCCGACCATGTGCCATGCGTGATGATCTTCCATGTCTTGCCGATGACAAGGGCGCGGCTTTCTGCATTTTCCGTCGCCTGCAGGCTCACCGTCTCGCCGTTGACGTACTGCTCGATCTTCATCGTGTCGCCGACGCGCTCGGGTGTGAAGATGTCTTTTGCCGCCGTCAGGCGGATGTCTCCTGTGCGTCCCGACGGCTGAATTGTCGCCTCTTCGTCAAGGTTGATGTCGCCATACGCCGGGTGCGTCCATGCCGCGTCCGAGAGCCGCCAGTCGTCTTCGGCGTAGCGTGCGAGTTTCTTCACGGGGAATCTTCCCGAGCAGATATAGAGCACGTCGACCGACTGCACGAAGCGCAGGTTTTTGAGGTCGCGCTCTTTGTACGGCGTTTCGAGGTCGATCAGCCGCCCCTTGGCGTGCAGCGGTTTGCCGTCTTTCCATATACGGATGTAGCGTTCGCCGATCTCCAAGAGATACGCGAGCGCTACGTCGTATTCGAAGCAGTAGAGCAGCACGTCTTTGCCGCCGTATTTGATTTCTCCGCAATAGACGCTGCCGGGACGCTTATAGACGGGACCATAGGGGCGGATGATCGCATTTTCCGCCTGCAGGAGCGCGAGCTGATATTTGTCGAGGTCGACGCGCGAGGCGACTTCTTCGGATACTTCGCCCGCCGTGAAGGCAGGTTGTATGGCGTAGTACGGATTGGGCTGCACCATGTTGTTCCCCCTTTATGAAAAGCGTGCGTTTTGATACTTCTCGGGATATTTCGTCGTGCGCTCGCGCTCGATGGCGGCGTGGTATTTCGCCTGTTCGATCGCGCCTTGCGCGAGCTGCATCTGCTGCGCTACGATATTGGCGCTTCCCGTGACGCCCATCGCGATGGCAGAGGCAAGAAAGTGCGAGAGCGCCTCGATGAAGGTTTCGCTGAAAAAGCTCGTGTCCCTTACGTCCGCGATATATTCGCCGTAGGCGAGCGCGACGTCGGTTGCGATCACGCGCAGCCCTTGTCCGAGCGTCACGATCTCATACTCTGCACGTTCTTCTTCTTTTTTCCTCGCGCCCGCCTCGTCGAAGACGTACTGCACGCGGATGCTTTCCGTAGGGTAGCCGTAAGCGTACGTCCACCCCGGTACCGTGCGGTCAAGAAGCGCGAGCTTTTCGATGCGCTTGGCAAAGCCCCACGGGTACAATAAGAGTGCACGGCGGCGCTCGTGATCGTAGTGCACGCGGCACTTCTTCGCTTCTTCCGAGTCGTCGTCCAAGCTGTTGATGCGCCCTTTGCCGATGTACGAAAGCGCCAGATTGCAGATTTCTGTCACATTCATTTCTGATTCCCCCTTGCCCAAGCGTCACAGGCGTATGGCGCTTGGGCAAGGGCAGAAGGTTTCCCCTCTGCGCCTTTTGCCGGCGGTCAGCGGTTGATGTTGTCGTCTAGGACAAGGCCTGCCGTGATCGTTCCCTTCGTATAGGTGCTCGTCGCCTTGAGGCGCAAGAAGCCCTGATTGCCGCGCGGCAGATGCACCGAGAGCGGCACGGCGTCAAACGTGCCGAGCGTTTTCGCTGCGCTAAAGTCCGCCGTCGCCGACGTTTCGAGCACCGTTTTGAGCGTCCCCGTTCCTGCGTCCTTGACGCGCACGACGAGGATGACGGGATCGCCCGCCTCGCCCACGCCGACGGCGAGCACGTCGGATTCGATCGTCGCTGCCGAAAGAGCTTTGCCGTCAAAGAACAGATTTTCTCCGTCTAAGATCATGGTGTTTCCCCCTTCCTATGCTTTCTTGAGCGCCGTCTCTTCGTCGGAGATGGCGTCGCACTTTTTGATCTCGATGCCGCCGAAGAAGAGGCGCGGCACGTCCGCCGCCAGCTCTTGGCGCGTCACATGGACATTGTTCTTGTCCAAGAGATAGATTTCGAACCAGTTGTAGAGCGATTCGGAGACGTACATCACGACTTTCTTTTCGCGCGACTGCAGGTTGCGGATGCGGTTCTTCGCAAGTACGAATTTTTCGATGAGCTTGCGCTTGCCGTCGCTCGTCATATCCCCTGTGATCTTTTCCGTGTCGATGTTCCTTACGGCGGCATTGGCGCGGATGTCGCCGACGGCAAGCCCCGCCTTCCATGTGAAGAGGCTCACGAGCGCCTGATACTCGTTGCCGTCCTTGTCCTGCACGGTCTGTTCGCCGAGGTCGCGCTGCTTGAGGCCCGCCTGCGAGTTTTTCGGGTAGATGCCGCTCGTCGCGTGCGTGCCCCAGCCGACGAGAAACGCCGACGTGTTCTTGGCGCCCGCGTTCGCCGTCATGCCCTCGATCACCTGATAGCCCGGCGTGTTCTTCTCGCCGCCGATGATGGGATAGCGCATGGAAAGCCCGTTGAAGGTGTCGAGGTCATCGTCTGCGTTGCCGTAGAAGATGTTCGCCGCGATAGCATCGGAAAAGCCGCCGACGAAGGCAGCGTCTTCGCTCCTTCGGAACTGTTCGCCGTTCGGCGCGAGCGCGATTTCTTCGATGTCCACACACGAGCGATCTTCTAGGATGATGCAGGTGTCCTGCACCTGCATCGTCGTCGACTTGTGGCGCGTCACGCCGCGATTGATGCGGCGCACCGAGGGTTTCGGCATCGAGGTGCGGATCGTCGTGCGGTTGCCCGTCGGCAGGTTGCCCATCTTCCATGTGATGTCGTCCATGATGGGATTGGAGCTTAAGAGCGCTTCGATGATGAAGTCTACGCTCCCGTCCGGCGCCAAGCGCTTCCTGAGATCGGAGAGCGTCAGCGCCTGTGTTCCGAGTGTTGCCATAGTTTTCTTCCTCCCTTAGCTGTACTTTCTGAAATCTGTGTTGGGGTAGATCGACGGTTCGCCGCCCGCTGCGCCCGTCGCTGCACCGTCCTCGCCGACAAGCTCCGAGACGGCCGCCATCAGGCGAATCATTTCGATGCGGTTGCCCGCCCCCGTTTCGTTGAGCATATCGACCAGCCCCGGAATCTTCGCCGAGAGCGCGTCGCGTCCGGCAGCGGCTTTCGCCACCTGTGCCTCGAAGTCGCCGCCCAAAGCGGTTCGCGCTTCTTCTGCCCAGGCGCTCCTTGTCTCATGAATCGCCTGCATGGCGGCGTCGACGCCCTGCTGCATATACTGCATCCCGTAGGCGGCGATCGTACTTGCCTGTTCTTGCGACAGTCCCGCTTTTTTCGCGACTTCGCCGAATGCGGCGGCGGACGCTTCGTCATAGTCCATACCGTCGGGCACGATGCTCTTGAAGTCGTAGGCGTCGGGCACGGCGGTAGCAGGATTCTCCCCTTCTCCCGCGCCGCCTAGGATCGTGCCGCCCGCCGCGCCTGCGCCGCCTGCTGCTCCTGCGCCGCCTGCTGCTCCTGCGCCGCCCGCGTCTGTCCCTGCACCGCCCGCCGCTGCTCCTGCGTCGCCCGCGTCTGCACTCGCGTCCCCGCCGGCAAACAGCTGCAGGTCAAAGGCAAAGTCTTGCTCTTTTGTCATACAGTTTCCTCCTCGTCTTGTTCCGCCGCCCGAATGAGCGACTGCATCTCCTGCATAAACGCATGGTATTCCGTTTCCGCTTTCTGCTTGGCGGCGAGCAAAGCGGCATTCTGCGTGAGGATGCTTTTGATATACATCCCCACGCGCCGCTCGCCTTCTTTGACGAGCAGATCGTTGAGGTCGCTCGTCAGAAAGCTCGTGCTCTTGACCAAGTGGCAGCGTTCAAAGAGCCGCATGAGGAACCATCGCCCTTCCGCTGCATCCAAGAGATGCAGGAGCGCCGCGCGATCTTTCGCCGCCACTTTCTCATCTGCGATGCGCCGCATTTTGTCTGCTGCGCTGATGTCTTCGTTCATGGCATCTTCTCCTTATCCCAACATGCCCATGCTGAGCAGCTGCTCTATTGCGGGGTTGCCGTCTTTCGCCGCTTCTGTCGCGTTCTTCGCCGCCTGCGCGGCGGGTGCTGCGATCTCGGCGATTTGTGCCGCCTGCTGCATTTGCTGCATTTTCTGCATCTCTTCTTCTTTTTTCTGCTGGATCGCCAGATACTCGTCGTCCGTGCGCTTCATTGCCGCCGGTGCGCCGAGCATGTCGAAGTAGCGGTTGATCGTCTCATTCCAGTCGACTTTGTCGAGCGCGGCTTGATTGAACTGCGCGATCTGCGCCACGAATGCGACGGCCTGTTCGATGTTCACGAGGCCGCTCATCTTCTGCGCCTGCGCCAAGGGGGAGATGTACTCGATCTTCAGCTCTTGGTTCCGAAGAAGCTCTTGCGTTTCTTCGTCTTCCGGCTCCGGGAACATGCGTGCTCGGTCGAGGATGTTGTATACGCGCTCGATGATACGCCCCAAGAATTCAAACTGCATTCGCTGCACGACGGGGCCTAGGATGTTCATTTTCTCCTGCGTGCGTTCTAAGACTTCGCGCGCCGTCATGGATTTTTCCTGACTGTCGAGCATCATGAAGAGGTCTGCGCTGTACGCGCGTTTGATTCTTTCCGTCGCGTCAGCGACGACTTGCAGCAGGTGATCGAGGTTGCCCTGCACTTGAAAGAGCGGCGTCACGGCGTCCCTTTGTTCGACGAATGTCTTGCCGCCCGGCACGAGGTTGATGCCCTTGGTCGCGAGATTTGCATCGACGGCGAACGCCGGCTTTACGGAGAGTTCGACCATCGTGAGTTTGTCTTTTTCCAAGAGATGCAGCACTTTCGCGTCGCCTTCGGCGAACCAGCCGGGGCCTTTGCCGTAGCTTTCGTTTCCCATGATGAGATACCGCGCCACCGGCACCGGCCATTCATGAAAGCCGCCCACGTGCAGGAAGTCGCCTTCTGCGCTCCCTTCGACGTAGTACACCGACAGATACGGCAGATGGAAGCTGCCGAGTTTCTGCGGATCGTAGTTGCGATTTGGCGCGACGTACCAGACGACCGTATGATGCGCTTTTAAGGCGGGGCCTTTGGCGATTTCTGCGCGGATGTTCTCCGGCAGGTTTTCTTCGCCGAATTTGTCCGCCATCTGCACGGCGCTCATCTTGAGCTTGCGGCAGAATGTCTGCACGGTTCCATCGGGGCCGTTTTCCATGGCATAGCTGCCGATGGGGTACGGTACGAAGTGCACGCCGTATTGGCGGTCGGGAAAGATGCCGAGCGGCGCTTGCCCGAAGGCAAGTTCCAAATAGCAGCTGTGTACCGCCGTATAGAAATTGCTCTTTTCCAAGACGTCCGCCAAGATGTCGATGCGTTCGTCGAGGATTTTCCCGAGATCGGAGTTGTCTTTGAGTTCCGTATCGGCAAAGTCCAGGCGAAACCATTTTCGCGACGGCGGCGTAAGGCCGCCCATCACGCCTGCCGCAAACACTTGGTTGCTGTCCCACGCGCAGTTGTGCCAGACGTTTGTATCTTTCCTGCGTCCGGCGTTCGTCTCGTCGTCTACGCCATCAAATGCGCCGACATACGGCAGTTGATAGGCGCGTATCTCTTTCCAGCGCGTCTCGTAGGTATGGCGCTTTTCGATGAGCTGCGCTACGGTTCGCTCGATCGGCTTTCGATCGACGTGAAGACGCGCTGCCAGATCGCTTGCGCGAATCAGGGGCGGCAGACGCGCCCCTTGCGTTCTCTCTTTTTCCATCGCTTCTCCTTATCCGAGCGTCGTGCGCCCGCCGCCTCCAGCAATCGTCCCGAGAATGGTATCACGGTCGTTCGCCAGGCTCGTCGATGCGCGGCCGCGCCTTCTCTTCTGCCCCGACGACGTGTCTTTCGAGCCAAGATCGCTCGGCTGTACGGTCGTCGGCGCAGGGTCTACTTTCGGCGGCGTGTAGCTGCCTCCACCTCCGCTGCACATGATGCTCACCCCCTTTCTTGCGTTTCGCTGTTTGAATCGTTCGATTGGTTCAAAACGGATCGTAGTCCGTATTGCACATCCCCGCACGCGCTCCTCTAGGGGAAGCCCGCACGGGATAGGCAAAGGTCAGCGCCAGCGCGTCCGCCTTGTTCGGCGAGGCAAGCCCGCGCTTTTTCATATCTTCTTTGCTCTCTAGCTGCAGTTTGCCGCTGCGGTTCATGAACGCTTCAGGGCCTTTGAGGTCATCTCGCAGAGCGGAATCGTCCGGCAGGGCGCCGACGGTCTTTAGCCACTCTTTCATCTCTGCCCACATTTCCGCGCGTTTGTTCGCGTAGTAGGGGTTTCGCGGCTTTGCCGCAAACGATACGAGATTCCATGTCCTGCCCATATTGCGCCCGACAGAGTAGATGCCGGTGCCGTAGCCTTGGTCGATGTTCACGGCGACGGCGCAATATTTGTCCTCTAGGTAGGCGATGCGTTCGGCCATGTGCACGTCGTCGTCATTTTTCTCGCAGGTCAGGAGCGCCTTGCACATCGAGCCTTGACGCAGGAAGATTTCGAGCGTATCTTCTCCCGTCCATGCAGGATCTACGCCCAAGATCACCGGCGCGAAGTCGAATTCATGGGGCGCTATTACGCGCTTTGTCGCCTGCTCGATAATCGCGGCCGAGATGAACTGCAGTTCGGATGCCGAGGGGAATTCGCCCTTGACGCGCACCTTGAAGAAGTCGCTGTCTTCGCCGCGCGTTTCTGCCCACTCGGTGATCAGTTCTTTGTTGCTGATCGCCACATCGCGGCTGTCTATCTGCCGCGTGCGCCAGAGCGCACGGTCGCGATGAAAGCAGTCGTAGAAGCGCCCGCTCGTTCGCGTCGGGTTGCCGAACGCACACCAGATGATCTCTGTATCTGCATCCGTCATGGCGCCTTCGGCGACTTCCCAAATCACGTTGGCGATCGCCGACGCTTCGTCAAAGACGAGCAGGATCCGATTCCCTTGATTGTGCAGTCCGGCAAAGGATTCCGAATGGCTTTCGTTCCACGGGATCGCGTCGATGCGCCACGTTTTTTCATGCCCCGGTTCGTTCGCAAAGAGCGCCGTCGCCGTGTAGGTGAACATCTCTTTGGCGAGGAAGCACTCGTACCACTTCGACAGTTCCGCCCACGTCTTGCTCTTGAGCTGCGTGTCCGTGTTCGCCGTGATAATGCCGCGCGTGTCCTCATGCGTCGAGATCGCCCAGAGGATGATCCACGCGACAAGAGCGGAGTTATGCGTCACGATGAAGTCCTCTGCCAGATACAGGCCTTCTTCCTCTTCGACGGTGATGCACATGCCATCTTGAAGTCCGAGTGGTTCGATGCGGTCGATCCAGCGCACGCGGTAGCGATGTTCGATGTCTTTTTTATAGCGCTCTTTCTTGCGGCGCACGGAGAACGGGTTGAAGGGCAGCGTCATGGTGATGCGCCAGCAGTCGCGGCACGCGATCCGCTTGCCGTCCTTGCGGTAGAAGCCTTTTTTCTTCGTCGGCTGCATCTTTGCTTTGCCGCCCAGGGAGCGCACCAGCCAAAGCACATCTTCGGCAAGACGCCCGCTCGTCGTCGCGTACAGGATGCTGCCCTGCCGATTGATTTCTCCGTCCGTATCTAAAAGTCCCGACAGCACTTCTTGACGGACATGCACGGTATTGTACTTGTATGCTTCCGGGATGTAGCGCTCATGCGAACGGCAGGTAAAGACGGCATATTGTTTCATCTTCGTTTTGATGCCCGGCAGATAGACGGCATTGCCGTCCTGCGCTTCTTTTAGGACATAGCCCTGCTCTTTCAGGCGTTCGCGGATTTCTCGATCGGGCTTCGTATAGCCCGCACGAGCGCGTGAGCCGTCGCCTAGCCATACGCCCATCCAATACGGCGCGACATGGATTTCTTGCGCGGGAAACTCCGCTGCTTTTTGCATGGGGATTTCCCATTGACGCGCCGCGTTCTTCCCGTTCTTCCTGCGAACGCCTGCGGCAAGAATTTCCTGCGTGCTGATCGTCCGATAGGAGCGTCCCCGCCTGCGCTCGTTGCGGCACTTCGCCTGCCACAGATGCCCGCTCGATACATCGAGGCAGGTGTCATCGTCAAAATGCACGCGGTAAAACGGGATATCCCGATACCATTTGCACTGCAGGATGCGCACGGGCTTGCCGTTTTTGCCAAAGACCCAATCCCCCGGACGAAGATCGCCGAAGCGGCGATTTCCCTGCGGCGTCTCGATGCGTGCATCCGGCGCCTGCGCTTTTCCGATCCCGTGTCCGGATGCTACCGCCTCACGGATTACTTTGCCCGGCGACTTGAGTCCGTCGCGGATGTCGGCAAGAAGCGCCAGCTGCCACGTTTGCGGCGCTCTTTTTTCGAGCTTGCCTTCGCCCCAAGGAAACGCCCCGTAGACAAATGCCACCGGATCATAGGCGAGTTCTGCAAGGAAATCAATCATTCCCTGCCGGACGATCTGCTGCATTCTTGATTCGCTCCCTTGCTTCTTTCAACGCCTGCGCCGCGTTCAGTGTGATTTCTCCCGTGATTTTCGTATCTTGCCTTTCGGCATATACGTCCGGCTTCGCTCCCTTGAGCAGCAGGATGAGCAGCGCATCGCTCATCTTGCGGTACGAGTCCACTTTCTTGCCCTTGTAGTAAACGCACATTTCCGTGCCGTCCACCGCACGCCGATACGCTTCTTCTTCCAAGAGGTCGCCTGCCATCTCTTTCGCTTCGCCAAACGCTTTCTTATACGCCGCATCTTCTTTCAGCCAGTTGTAATGCGTCTGCCGCGTGATGCCCGAGGCTTTCGCCGCCCGCCCGATTGTCCCCGTCTCGATATAGATATTTAAGAACTCATTCTTTTGCTTCGAGTTGACGAATCTGTAAAATTTCCTTGCCACCTCGCGCTCACTCCTTTCCCTTCTGCCGCCTGCCTTCGCGGCTCTTTTCTCAGGCTTCTCTTTTCCCAGAGTTCTATGTGTCAAATGACGCTGCTCTTTTTCTCTTGCGTTTTTGACTCCGTTTTCGGGCAAAAGAAAAAAGCCACACGCAACAAGCGCATGACCTCACTCTATTCAGTATACCACGTTTTTTGCGGATTTTTTCCCGGAATGTTCCAACGCCCGAAACCCTTGCCGCTCTAAGGGTTTCAGTTTTTTTGTCACATGTTTTACAATTTTTTCTAATCTTTTCCCGCTTTTTCGCCTCTCGCATCAGAACACGCGCATCAAGCCCATCTGACACGCGCACGCCAACGCGACGGCGCGAATTTGCCGCACCGCCTCATAGTATGTGTTTTTGCTGATGAAAAGCTCTCGGCAAATTCGGTGATACCCTTGCCGGCGGAAGAACTTTCGGATGTAGACTCGTTCTGCTGTCGTGCCGGACAGGAGCTTTCGCACTTCGTCCACCACCCGCGCCCAATCCTCAAGCTCGGTTTTGTATCTGCCCTCATACGAGAGACGATCCATGTTTCGAAGAGCCTGTCGCGCCGTCGGATTCTTCCCGCCCGCCGGAGCGTATCGCTTTTTCCTTCGCTCTTCACGTACCGCCGCATACAGCATCTGCTCCACGCGCATGTAAATCTCCCGTTTCATTCCGCCGCCCCCTCGTCTTGCATCGACTCTCCTCCGTTCGCTCAAAACAAGCCAAGGCCAGAGGATAGCCCTCTGCCGTATATGTGCTGTACGAAAGCGCCTTGATGATGCGATACCCTTTCGGCGCCTGAAAATCTGTCTGAAAGGCCTCCGCCCGCGTCACCGTCACGACCTTCGGCTCTCGGCGCAGTAAATTGCGGCTTGTCTGCAAACGCCCTGCATGTGCGACCACTTTTTCTTTGGTGAAATACCGCGCCAGGCGATCCGCATCCGCTAGATGCCCGCCATAGAGCTTTATCGCTACGCTTCCATGCGGCCACGCCGCTTGAACCTTTTCCAGATCCTTGGCATCGAGCGCTGGCAATAGAATATGCCCGTGCGGGCGACCCGCTCCCGTCAGATTTTCTAGCACCGAAATATATCGCGCCTCTACCCCTGCTTTTTTATAAATGCTGCGCACCTTCCGCTTGAACTTCTCAAAATCTCGCTGCACCTCATCCGCATCCGGCTTCTCGCGATACGTGCACGTCAGATACCAGTCGCCCGTGCGAAAGTTATCCACAAGAAGTCGGGATAACTTCTCCGCACGCAGACGACAATTCACTGCCGCCTGCGTCTCCTTCGTCACATTTTGACGTTTTGCCCTTTTCTCCTTGATCTCCGGACGAAGCGGCATGGCACGATATGAATAATATTTCTTTTCGATTCGGAATCTTCCATCCTTCGATTCCCATCTCGACCTTCGATATGCCATGCGCTTCTTCCGCCTCTCTCGGGTGATTTTGTGTCGGTAGTTTAATTCCTTTATCAAGGCGAAAAAGGGGCACTTCCCCCCTTTCTCGTAACCCTTCTATATGTGACCTTTTATCTGCCCTTCATATAATAGAAGGAATCGTATTCTCTTGCGAAAAGTTTCGCTCTCTTGCCGCCCGCATTCAGACGCCCTTACATCGCAAACAACTTCCCCTGCGTCGCGTCTGGCAGAACAAGCATCTTCTCCGTCGCCTGCCGATAGAAGTTCTTGTCGATCTCAAACCCATAGCACGTCCGTCCAAGCTCCATACAAGCCCGAAGCGTCGTGCCGCTCCCTGCGACGGGATCGATTACCACGTCGCCCTCGTCCGTAAAAATCCCAATGAGCTGCTTGAGAAGATTCACGGGCTTCTGCGTCGGGTGAATCTTCGGATAGACTTTCGTGCTGTCGCGCTTCCACTCGAAATGATTGAACACCATGCGCGTATTCCCCACCGCATCCACGTTGCGGAACTTCGGCAGCTTGTCGCGAAACAGCACAATCGCCGTCTCCGTCGCTCCGACAATGCGCATGTTCGCCTTGAGTACCTGCGCCGAATAATTCTTGATGAAGTACAGCGGATAAGACTTCATGAATCCGTGCCGCTTCCCATACTCCACGACCAGCGGAATTTGCTGATACGAACAAAAGACGATCATCGCCGGTGCCTGGTTTCGCTCCTTCGGCTCCTTTTTGAGAAGCCGCGAGCAGAAATGGAAATATTCCGCGATGTTGAAATTGCTGTCTGTGCGGAAAAATGCCTTCTTCGCAAATTTGCTCTCGCCGTTCGCATTATCGCCGCCCTTGTACCACATCGGATTCGACCCGTATGCATCCTCTCCGATGTTGTACGGGATGTCCGCGATCACCAGCTGCGCCTTCGACGGGATTCCATACCGCTTGTAGTTTTGAAAATTGTCATGATACAGTTCAACTTTTACTTTTTGCATCCGCCATCACCTTCCTGCGCATCGCCTCGCGGCCTGCCGCGAGCAGTCGCCGCTCCGCCTGCCGCATTTTCAACCGCCGCAGAAACCTGCGGTTTTTCTTGCCGCCATGTTTCATCATTGCACCCTCCATCTCACGCTCCGATAAGCTGCATCTCTTCTTTGCCGCCCGCCGCGTCCTCATGCTCTGCCTTCTCTGCAAAGTCAAGCTGCTGCTGCGCCCGCTCGCCGGCGATGTACTTCCACGCCTCGGCTTCTAGTGTGCCTAAATCCACCAATAAATCTTCGCTTAGGCAAAACGCCGGATCTTCGTCTGCTCCCATCTCTTCTGCGCGTGCCGGCGTATTGATGATCAGCGGCGCTCTGCTGAAAGAAAGCTCCTTCTGTGCCGTGATCGTCAAAAAGCGATTGTCCTCTGTATAGGATTCCGTGATGCCGCTGACGATGAACTTCTTGCCGTCTTCCGCTTTCGGAAACTCGCAGATATCCATGACGTGCCGCACCATGTTTTTTATGGCCAGAAAGAACTCATCGCGTGGCTGGTCTTTGCAGGTCAGCGTGTGCTCATCCCAATTCCGCGTTGCATCTTGATAGATTTCCCAGCCGAAAAAATAAACGCCCTTCTTGACTTTGATCTTCGTGATTCTCCGCTTCATGTTGCACTCTCCATCTCTCATGCCTCCACCGGCAAATACTCCACACACACCCAAAGACCGGCGTTCGACACATACTTTCCGGCAAACCGCCCGACCTCGCCCGTCGTCACATCCACCACTGCACGATCTCCGTCCTCATCCGCCCGCTCTGCCATCACATACTGCGGATGAAGCCGCGCACGAAGCCCCGCCTCATTCGCCGCCGAGCATACGATGCGCCAGCGGCGCATATCCAAAGGCTCTGTCTCGCGAAACCGACAATGATGAAAGATCGGCTCATGATGCTCGCAATCCGCACAATGCTTCATGCACACGCTCCCGCGATGCCGGCGGCATACGACTCCCGTCATGTGCCGCCGCCCGCAGATCGCACAGTGCGTATCGCTGTATATCGTCGCCATCTCCCGCGCATACCGACGCAGGCGCATACGCTCACGCTCTTGCATCAGCTCCGCTTTCAAGCTAACTTCCACTTGTCATCCCTTCCCGCCCGTGATACAATCATGACAGATCGATAAACCCTTGCGCCCGGAGCGGTTGCCGCCGCTTTGGGCGCTATTTCTTTTTCCTGAAAATCCACTTGTTATCTTCTCTCCATGTATGCTTATCCATAGATCGCGCTCTCCGTGCGATCTCTATGCAGCGCTGGGCAATCGCAAGATGCTTTGCGCAGAGCTTCTTACCGGGTACAATCGGCTCGTTGCAATACGAGCAAAGCCCCTCGGAAAAATCCGTTTTCACTCGACGCGCTTCAGCTCGCTTCCTTGCCCGTCGGTTGTCCTTTACTATACAATCCAGACAACGTGTCCTTCCCTTGACCGCCTTCCGCCCGCACTCCCTGCACAAGCCTCGCATAATGCGCGATGCCACAAGCCGCTTCTTTTGCTCTTGCCTGCGCTTTTTCGCCGCTGCATCCATCGCATGATACTGTTTCAAGCTGTATGCCGCCACTTTTGCCGCACACTCCGCGCACATCCTCTTATGCGGTTCAGCATTCTCCCTGCCGCATCTCAAGCAAATATGATGCTCCTTGCGCCAAAAATACATCTTTCTGTCATTCGTTCGATCTCGCGGCATCATCCATCACCCCATAAGCACCATCGCCGCAAAGAGCAGCCACGCGACGCACACGATGCACGTCCAGCCGTAGTCGCTGATATACTCCAAAGGATTCCAGATCGTCCTCATGAAAGCTCCCCCTTGTTCATCTGATCGGCGACCACCTGCGCCGCTTCCTTCGTGCCGAACCACCGCCCCAGCTCCTCGCGGTTGCCGCTGTGATCGACCGCATCCACGTCCTTCAAGCGATAGCAGGAATAATACATCTTTCCCGCGATCAAGTTGCTCGTCACACGCCACTCGCTCATCATATTGCCATCTTCTCCTTCCTTCGTGCTTCAATCTCGACCTGCTTCCAGTTCTTCAGATAAGCGTCCACGCCATACCAACACGGCAGCTGCAGTTCACGCGCCGTTTTCGCTTCCATGCGGCATCCCGGGCTGTCTTCCCATTTTCCGCAAAGCACGATGCCATCGCAAGACGCCAGCTCCGCAAGACAACGATTCATCACCTCGACATACCGCAACGCCTTGAACTGTTCCGACAGCGACAGCCTGCCGACAGGATTGAAAAACTCTGCGTTCGGAGTCACCTCGCGCAGCAGCTCCTCCGCTTTCAATGCACGCTCGCGATTCTTCTCCTCGTTCCCCGTGTACGGGTGCGCGATGTAGATTCTCATGACACACATCCCTCTTTCTGCGCTATGCGCTCTGCTAACAACTCCGGCAAATCCTCGCCCAAATACCGGGAAAAGAACCGATTCAACTCCGACTTTGGCACGCGACGATTCTTCCCGAAAGAAATCGCCCCCAAGAACCCCCAAACAATCAGCTCCCGGACGAACGGCTGCGTCGTCCGCATCCGTGCAGCTACTTCCGCCACAGACAGCAGCCTGTCGGCATCGTCCATGAGCAGCCCATCATTTTCCGTTGACATCATTTCACCTCCTTCACCTTTCGCTTGCGACATGCTATAATATAGATAATTAGATATGTTTGTTTATGTTTGTTCTTCTGAATAGTCAAGGCACAATAGGAGCGATGCCATTGAACGTCGAACTCTACCAAATGGCAGATGGTACAGAACCCGTTGCCGATTTCTTGCAAAGCCTAAATAAATCTATGCACGCCAAAGCGATGCAAGTGATCGACCTTCTGGAAGCTCGTGGTCACCTTCTCCGCCCTCCATACTCTAAAAACCTTGGCGATGGTATTATGGAATTGCGTATCAGCATAGGAAACGACATTTCTCGGATTCTCTATTTCTTCGTGGTGAGAAATACAGCTATTCTTACGAACGGCTTTATCAAGAAAACCCAGAAAACCCCGCCCACCGAAATTCAACGGGCAAAGCAGTACCGAAACGACTACATGAGGAGGTGCCTGAAATGACAACTTGGGCAGAATACAAAGAAAAAGCCCTGAAAGACTCCGACCTCAAACGTGAATATGATGCTCTCGAAGGATGGTATCAGGCGGAGCTTGCTAGGCAGGAAGCTCTTGACCGTGCGGAGAAAGCAGCTTCTCCCGCCTCGACTAGACGCAAGCGCCAACAGCCTGCTTGCGTCTGATCGCCATATTCCCCATGAAGGATGTGACTCCTATGGATATGATCCCCGTCTCCTCTTCCAATGTCGCCGCTATTGGTTATCAAGACCACGTTATCGAAGTTCACTTTCATAACGGATACGTCTATCAATACACCGGCACAACAGAAACACTCTTCAACGAATTTCTCACTGCTTCATCGAAGGGAAAGTTTGTCCATCAACGTCTAAAGAATCAATATCCAACGCACCGTATCCGCTGACAGGAATAGATACGGTATCCGTAACGATCTTGAACTGTGCGCCTGTGATCACTAAAGTATCATGTGGCGTACAGTTCTTTTGCATAAATGCCACCACAGGCATACAAACCCGAGTAAGCTCCCTAACATCCATCCATCTCACCCCCTCGCAAGATCGTGTGCTCGTCATAAAAATCACACAAGATTATCAAGGATGGCTTGATAAACAGCATTGTGACTGGATTGCCAAGCACATTGTCAAGAATCCAATGTAGTGGATGGCTTGCACCATTGAGCAGTGCTCTGTTCACGAAAAGAATTTCTATCCAGAGTCCTGCTGAAAATCTTGCCAAGCGATTGAGCCAATACATCTGCATCAACCAAACACGCATCTTCGCGCCGCTCTGCGATCTCCCGTAGCAGAGCGGCAATTTCTTTCGCTTCACCTTGAATGACAATCTCCATATCCATCTCACCCCCTCGCAAGCCGCCCCGCCAGATCGCGAGGGCGGCGTTCAAACACTCACAGCTATACCACATTCCCGCGGTACCGCATTTTGAAAATCTTCTCCGGAGAAAAATAGTTGATTTTGACGCTTCCCATGTTGCTGTCAACATCTTCCGTAAAGGTAAAGAATCTGTAGTCTGCACCATATCTGTGGCTAAAGAGCACGATGTTCTCGTGCGGCTCGGTGAGCGTTCCCGCGTCGTCATCCATGTGGAGATACTTGACCTCAGCAGCTTTCGCGCCAAAGCACTTCGCGATCGCCCGAACATTTGCCTTGAACGTCTGAACCGACATGATTGCACTGCCTGCCAACCACACGCGGCTGTTATTAAACTTTACGATGCAGGAGCGCATATTGCCCCGTGTCGCCACGACGTCGTTCATTTTCCACTTGAGTTCCATGCTCATCTCTCCTCCTAACCCGCCCGCCTACGCGGGCTTTTTCTCGTCCTCGTCCCTCGCCGCGTTCTCCTGCTTGGCGGCGATCTCGCGGAAATCGTACTTACTCGAAAGCCCCGCGAGCACGCCAAGCTCGAACGCAGTGATCTTCGTCGCCTTGACCTTGCGGGCAAGCTCCGTCCATTGTTCTTTTGTCATGTTTTTCACCTCTCTTTTTTGTCCTTCACCGACATTATACAGTCTTATTTTGTCTGTATCAATATATAATAGCTTTATTTTTGTCCTTTACAGACTAAAAAAGATATGCTAGACTGAATAACATAAGGAGGTGTTAATGGTTCATGGAAATGAAAGACAGGATTCGATATTTTAGGAAGGATGTTAAAAAGCTTACACAAGATGAGTTTCGCAAAGAGATAAATCTAAGCCGTTCAAATCTAGCCAGCATCGAAACAGGTGCTGTAAAGCTCACCGATCGAGTCATTGCTGATATTTGTAAAACATTCAACATTTCTGAGCATTGGCTCCGCACGGGCGAGGGGAATATGTATGTCGAGAGCGACGCAAGCCTTGTGGATTCCCTCGCAAAGCAGATGAATATGTCGGCAGAGCAGAGAAAACTCATGGAAATCTTCCTATCCATGAGCGACGAGAAACGCGATTCTATTTCAAGAGCGTTCTTCGACTTTCTGGACGCCGCACAAACCATCGCCGAAGCTCCCTCCGCTAAAGAAAATCAGCACGCCGCTACGGAAAATCGGCACGCTATTTCCTTGACGGACGAGGAAATCGAAGCCGAGCTTGCCGACTACCGCGCCGAGCTGCTTGCCGAAAGAAAGGCGCGGTCAGCATCCGAAGATGGAAGCTCCGACGTGAGGGAAAAGGCGTAAAAAAATAGCCGTCCGTAGGCGGCAGAAAGGATCCTCTTTATGGATATTGAATTTTCACGTTCCGCAATAAAGTTCATCCAATCCACGGATCGCCCTACGCGCGAACGAGTCAAGTCGGGAATCCTCGGCTTAATCCAGCAACCGCCTATCGGCGATATAAAACTTCTGCAAGGCTGGAAACCGCCCTCATATCGCCTGCGCATCGGAAAATATCGAATCATCTACAGCTATTTGGAGAATAAAAGCGGAGAAACCTACATCTTCATCCGAGACATCGACTCTCGCGGTGGAATCTACAAATAAGGAAGGAGCGATACCATGACTGCACAAGAACAGGAAATCTTGACCATGTACAACACGCTTCCCGAAGCAGAACAAAGCCTCGCCTACGAACTTCTGCGTCGTCTCGTCCTCGCATGGGATCCTGATTTCACAAAACTCACGCCTGCCGAATACGCTCGACTGAAAGAATCCGAACGCGATTTAGAGCAAGGGCATACCGTGAAAATGGATGACATCGACTGGAGCTGATCTCCGCCCGCCGAACGCGCCGAAATGCACCGCTTACTTGACGAAGAAATCGACGCCGAAGAAAAGGCGCAGTCAGCATCCGACGCTGGAAACACGAAAAGGGCATAAAAAAGAGCCGCACCTAGACAGGACGGCAACTGCGACGACATCCGCATCTTGGGCAAAGCCGTCGCGTATCTGCATGATTTGGAGCGTCGAGACTGTTTTAGCACTCAATGAATACCTGATCGTGACAGAGAGGATGCACTGGCTCTGTATGGAGGAAAAACAATATGGAGAAATTAATCGTCAATTTGAGAAACATCGTTGAGACTGCATCAAGCTTTGACTGCTACGCCATAAATACAAAGAAGCACCCTGTTGTCGGGACGAAGATCGACTTATCCAATGAGCAGCTGTCTGAATTCATGAAAGATGCAACCGACTACCTTTGCAACAAGCGATATAATAAGAAGCAACTTGGTTTCTACCCTGTCGCCTCTCCGAAAGACTATATAGAAATACTGTCATGTACGGACGAGCAGATTAAATCTTTTATAGACTCCATCGAAAAGATACCGTTCACGCCGGAACTCAACGCTACCGATCTCAAATACTACAACGCATACTTCATCCTGCTGTATTGCGGCGATCGCAAGCATTTCTTCATCACCAAGAAAAATCTTTTCACCTCATACAAAGCAAAGTACATATACATACCCATAAAAAAGACTTTCCAGCGTCTTTCAGACAAGCTTGTGCATTTGGTAAGGCATTTCGACGCCTTCACCATAGATGATAACTGCTATATCGTTACAGACGACGGGAAATTTCTGCTAGGGTTGGAGCGGGATCTCGTGAAAAAGAGCAATGCTACGAAAAATGAACTCTTTGAGCGGAACATCTTACCCGAAGATGATCAAGATATCGTCGAAGCTTATATGAAAAAATCCGGCAAAGCTAAATGCTTCGCCGGTACGGATGAAAACATTTTACAGGAATTGGGATCCATTGCGCCAGAAAACAAAGACGTCATTGCCAACAAATACAGACTACCGATCAAAAAAGCTCCTGACGGGAATTTCCATATTGATGTAAGCGATGAAGAGAAACTGAAGAATTTTATCGACACTGTCACATGCAGACGTTGCCTCGACTTCAACAATCATGTGGTGGGATGCGCCGCCCCATTCACTCCTCGTCTTTGATGAAAAAATACACGCCCTCGTCTACACAGTTTACGACTCCTCGATTGCTTCCAGTAAAAAATATTCCCTTCCCTGATTTTACAACGATCATTGCTGTTCCAGAATTTTTCCCATCCAAGTCCGACCATTCCCCCTCCAAGACCTTGTATCCCAAAAAATCCAGTAAAGGAGTATACATAAACATCATGTTATTGTTGAAAACAACCAGCAAGACGATTGTGATTACAAACAGCGTCAAAACACTCTGCACACTGTCCCCGACAAAAGACACGAAAGGAAGAATGTAGCAGCTCAACGCTCCGCTGCTGAACAAATCCTTTCTTTTTAGATTTGAAATTTTGCAGGGAACATTCGCTTTGCTGAACGTGCTGGAAAAATAACACCACAAATAAACGGTTGCCACGACGGTCAGAAAAAGAAATGCTACAGAAAAGCTTGCCAGTACCACGTTGCAGACATCCGAGAATAGTGCCCGAGAAAATTGTATCAATGCGATGGGAAGGCATCCGGAAAGAAAAGCGCTACTGTTCAGTACGATTTTCGACGACATATCAACCACCACCTTTGCCTTCAGTATAGCATAGTTTTTATTTTGAAAACAGATGTTTGTTTATACTTTCACGACTACGCTTGTCCGCAACGCCTACAGCAACTAAAAGTCACCGATTTCGGAGACACCAACCGCCTCGAAATCGACACGGTTAAACCCGTCGAAATCGAGGGGTTTAACTTGCACATGCTCAACAGAATATGCTATACTATGGGTGGCAGAATGAAACAGCGATTTTCATGCACTGTATGCGAAACGCCCCCCAAGTCAGCACCTTGGGGGGCGTTTCTATTCCCATATTGCGAGCAGGGCTTAACGCTCAGGCTTGTTGCCATTTGCTCTCTCGTCAAGCCATCTGCAAAGGTAGTGGCAGACTACCCCTGCCGCGACGGAGAGAAGGAATGAAACAGCGATCTCATTCATACACTGCATGCACCTCCTTCCCGTGCCGGGATGAAGTGGCAACGAACAAAGTATAACATACATCGGTGCAAAGAGGAAGCGCAGGAACAATCGTAAAAACCGCGAGAAAATAAAGGTATGCAGCAGATACCTTTATCTAATAACTGGGTAAAATCCGCAATTTCTTCCCACATCGAAAACCATCTAGGAAAAATCAATGATTATTTCCCACATAAAAAAGAGGTGTCCACCATGGCGGAAGTCCGCACACGCAAACGAGGCCGAACTTGGTCGTATATCTTCGAGGTCGGCAGGCAGAACGGCAAGCGCAAGGTCGTCGAGAAAGGCGGATTCCCCGATCGCGCTTCCGCCTATGCAGCCGGAGCCGCCGCATTTACCGACTGGAAGCATGGCAACATCGGCGTGACGAGCGAAGCAATCACGCTGGAAGGATTCCTCAACAGCTGGCTCGATCGTGTCTGCCGCCTGAATGTGCGCGAAGCGACGTGGCACAACTATCAGACCATGATCCGCCTTCATATCCTCCCCTATCTCGGGCAAGCGGTTCTGCAGAAACTCTCCCCCGCTGCTCTCGATCATTGGGTTCTGCAGCTGGCTGCAGATGGGCTCGCATACAAGTCGATCAGTCTAATTCTCGCCATCTTGCGCAATGCGCTGAACTACGCTGTCTATCCCGGTCAGCTTATCCAGAGCAATCCGGCGCACTACATCAAAGTGCCGCGATCCGCGCCCAAGAACATCATCGAGCGCCAGATCATATCGCCTGAACAGGTCGCAGACATCCTTGAAAAAAATCCTGCAGGCACAGCGTTCCACATCCCTATCCTGCTCCTCTATCATACAGGCATGCGCGTCGGCGAGGTCATCGGACTCTCATGGAGCGATATAGACCTCGACAAGAGCACGATTACGATCCAGCGGCAAGCACGTTACATCACGGCAAAACATGGACACTTTCTCTGCCCGCCAAAGACGGATGCAAGTAAACGCACCATCGTGATAAGTCCGATGCTTCGTGCAGCACTCCTTGCGTGGAAAGCGCAACAAGCGAAAAACGAACTGCGATATGGCGATGCCTATGTTTGCATCTACAATGATGCCGAAGGCCGCGCCATAAAGCTGTCAAAAAAACTGACGCCGCCTCCCGATGTGCAGCGCGAGCAGCTGGTCTGCACAAAAGAAAACGGCGCCCTTATCTCTGTCGACACCCTGCGCTGGAAACTTCGCAGGGAAGGATTGAACTCTCACTCCTTCCGGCACACACACGCCACAGTCTTGATCGAGCACGGCGCAACCCCGAAAGGTGTTGCCGCTCGTCTCGGCCATGCGAGCACCTCTATCACGTAAGACCTTTATACGCACAACACAAAAAAGCTGGACGAAGATACAGCAAAAATCTTCGAGACTGCCGTCGCACTTATGCAGACAAGCCATTCATGCAGACAAATTGCAGACAAGTAAATGCAAAAGGCTGATAAATAAAGGGTTTTCCAGCATTTCTACTCTTTGTATAAATTATCGGAAGTAAATAAAATTCTTAGAAAAGATGGGAGACCTATCGTGAACAATATCCCGCAGCTTTATTTCAGCAAACTCATGCGAGCCGTCGTCGAGTTTCAGCTGATCGAAGACGGCGATCGCATCCTGATTGGGATTTCAGGCGGCAAGGACAGCATATTTCTTGCGTATGCGTTAGCCATCCTGCAGAAACGTATGAAGAAGAAATTTTCTCTTTGCGCCTTGACGATCGATCCGCAATTCACGGAAGATTTTCCTGTTGCGCGCATCGCTTCATTTTGCGAGGAGATCTCCATTCCCTTTGAAGCCGTTTCGGTGAATATAGCTGGCACCATCGAGGAGACGCCGGGAAAAAATCCTTGTTTTACCTGCGCATTTTTTCGGCGCGGCGCAATCAATCGTTATGCGCAGGAGCATGGGTGCAACAAGGTGGCTTATGCGCATCACAACGATGATGCGGTGGAAACATTGCTCATGGGAATCTTGTATTCGGGGCAAATTCATACATTTACGCCCAAAACGTATCTTGATCGCTCCGGCATCACGGTCATTCGTCCACTCGTCTATTTCCGTGAATCGGAAATTCGTGATGCGATTGCTGTTCACGGCTTCAGCCCTATCCCCTCTCCATGTCCGCTCGATGGAACAACGATGCGCCAGGAGGTCAAAGAGCTGATTTCTTCATGGGAGAAAAAGGATCCGCAAATCTACCATCATTTAGCTGCTTCCATGCGCGAAAATGCCGTCGGAGAATTATGGCCGCGCATGCAGACGCGAGATGAAATGTTGGAAACGTATCGTACATACAAGAAAAACCCTGTAACTGAAAAATGAGTACAGGTTGAAAAATCTCGCGGTCAGAGCAACCCCATCATGCGATGAGCCTGTGGGATGACGCGGACATTTGCCAGATGTTCGGCGGCTTCCTCTTGCAGATGCAGAAGTTTTTTTGCCGTGGGCGCATGCACGCTGCCAAATGGCGTTGCTGGCTGTATTACGAAGAGGATCTGCGGTGCGATGTGCGCGACGAGATGCACCGCCGCTTGAAACTCCTCTTCTTCCGTATTTTCTGCGACAACGATCTTTACATAGGCGTCATGATTGTGCAGCAGCCGCAGAAAGCGACGATGCTCTTCCCATAGAGGCTTTCCCGTGACGCTAGGCAATTTGATATCCATGCTGATGTAGGAAATTATGTCGAGAATGCTCGCCATCTCTTCATAGAGCGTGCCGTTCGTTTCGAGGAAGAACGGCACATTTACCTCGGAAGCAAGCGCACGGATGAAGGCGGCATGAAGAAGCGGCTCCCCGCCTGTCAGACTGATGGAATGATGACGCACCGGCACTACGAAGGAGCGGATTCTTGCCGCAACTTCCTGAACGGACAATGGATTGGGCAATTCTTCATACTCACCGCATCCCGGAATCGCTTCCACTCGACAGGAAGCGGCAGGCTGAAATGCAGTATCGCAGAAGCTGCATTTGATATTGCAGCCCGCAAAGCGCAAAAATACTTGCCGGGCGCCGATGTACTTTCCTTCTCCCTGTATGGAGGAAAATATTTCGAGGATGTTCTCTTCCATACGTTCAGTCCTCGGTGTATGTCACGCAAGCGCGTGGCGACTCCCAGACACAGACGGCAGCAAGATGCACGGAGTCGTTGCAAAATATTTCACGTTGCTTTAGCTCTTGGTAGATATATCGAGCGATATTCTCTGCCGTTGGATTGATTTCTGAAAAAGGTTCGAGCTCATTCAAGAAGCGGTGATCGAGTGAATTGACGACTTCTTGGAGCATTGCTTTCGCCGCCTTGAAGTCTATGAGCATCCCCAATTCATCCAATCTGCTGCCGGAAATCTTCAGTTCTACCTTCCAGTTATGTCCGTGCAGGCGGTCACATTTTCCTGGATAATTCACGATGCGGTGTGCAGCTTCAAATTCTTCTTCGACCTTGATTTCAAACATAAAAATCGCTCCTTGGAAAACAGGCTGCCGCAGAGATTGCGGCAGCCTGTCAATGCTTATTGATTGGATACATCTCGTCCCATCGTCGTATTCTTTACGTTACCGACGATGTCGTCGTAACTCATGGCTCGCGTATGTTGCGTATGACTCCATTCATGTTCGTTTCTATGGATGAAACCGAGGAAGATGATGGGCACCCACGAATAGATGAATACGGGGTAAAGCAGCATGTAGAACCAAGCCTTCCATTTGACTTGAATCTTGAGAAGGATGATCATGGGCAAGATGTATTGACCGAGCATGATCGCCGTCATGAGCTGGGAAGGAATGATATTGTAGATGTTCGTGTAGAACGGCGGAAATGCTGATTGTATGTAGCTGATAACGATGAAGAAGGTGGAGATCATCAAGAAGTGTGGCTGCAGGAGGTAGAGACAACCATCCAAGATGCGTATGTCACGACGCTTGATCCCCTCTCGCAGCATCTTCGGAATGTAGCGATGCGCCACGTCGAATTGTCCTTGTGCCCAACGTTTGCGCTGTCGCCATGACTGCATGAATGTCAGCGGTTTTTCATCGTACACAATGGCGTCGTGCGCCCATGTCGTCTTGATTCCTTCCGCCAAGGACTTCATCGTAAATTCCATGTCTTCCGTCAGGCATGTGGCACGCCAACCGTAGCGCTCAAGGACGTCCGTTGTAATGCACATGCCCGTACCGCCGAGCACAGCGGAAAGCCCGATGTTCGTCTTTGCCAAATGGCTGATATGGTCGATGACCCAGAAAGCGATGGCAAATGTCCCCGCCACCCATGTATCGTAAGGGTTTTTTGCATCAAGGTATCCTTGAATGATGCGATCGCCCTTGCAAAGTCGGTTGTTCATTTCCATAAGGAAGCGCGGGTGTACGAGATTGTCCGCATCAAAAACGACGACGGCATCGTATTTCTTTTCCATCTTGAAGAGGCGCTCGAACATCCATTCCATGGCGAAGCCCTTGCTCTTTTTCGTCGGATGCGTCCTTTCACAGACGATGCTGCCGTAACCGCGTGCAATTTCTGCCGTGTTGTCGTCGCAGTTGTCGGCGATGACAAAGACATCGTAAAGTGTCTTTGGATAATCCAACGATTGTAGATTTTGCAGCAGCTGCCCTATGACAGCGCTTTCGTTGTGCGCGGCGATAATGACGGCGAAGGTTTTTTTCGGCGTCAGGATCTTGTTTTCTTTTCTGCGCCACATGCCGCAGAAACCGATGAAAAAGTAGTACAGTGTGAACAAGAGTATGATGACCTGCAAAGGAACCATCACGATGTCAAACACATGATTCATAAAAGTCTTTCCCCTTTATTTCGCGACAAATGATGTCTTATTTCCGAAAAAGCAGCGACAAGCTGAAATTGAAAAGACCAAAGACAGAGTATGTGCTGAAAACGGCAAAGAGAACAGCACTCACGATTGCTTCGCGTCCGAGGAAAAGGATCGCGGCAAAAAAAAGTACGGCGAAGATTTTTGAGGCAAGAAAGATTTTTTCTCCCTTCCCCTTGAAATCCGGATAGTGCACCTCACTGATCATCAGGTAGGCAACAACGATCATCACGAGAGGAAATGCAGGCTCAAGGGATGACGTCTCCATGCCAATGGAACGAAAAAACCAGATGGCCGTTGCAACGAGACAGCCTCCCGCTGGAATTGCAAGCCCCATGAAGAAACCGTGCACGACGGCGACATTCACATTGAAACGAGCCAAGCGCCAAGCGCCGCAAAGGGCGAAGGCGATAGCAACCGCCCAGCCAAAGTAATCGAAATCCTTGAGACAGTAGGTATAGGCGAGAAAAGCCGGCGCGACGCCGAAGGAAACGAGGTCACACAGAGAGTCCATCTCCTTGCCAATCTCACTGCTCACGCCGAAGAAGCGTGCCGCCCTTCCATCCAAGCCGTCGGCGACAAGTGCGAGCAGGATGAATACGGTGCTCCAAGTATAATTGGCGTTGTATGTGGAAAGAATCGAGCAAAACCCTAGTACCAGATTGGCTGAAGTCAATATATTGGGAATCAAGCTTTTATACATGTCTCACTGAGCCTCCCGATCACGGTTTCGCCGCCGACCACTTTGTCGCCTTTCTTTACAAAGATCTCTACTTCCTCGGGCACGACGAGTTCCGTGCACGAACCGAAGCGGATCAATCCGTACAGTTCGCCTTTTTCCAGTACATCGTCCAGCGTGACCCAAGAAACGATACGTCGTGCCAAGATACCGGCAATCTGCGTGACCGTTACGCGCAGACGCGGATTTTCTATGCCGATCATATGGCGTTCATTTTCAAACCCCACGGAATCTTTGTAAGCTGGTTTGAATCGGCCGCAAACATATTTTTGAATCTTGATTTCGCCCTCGATGGGACTGCGGTTCACATGAACGTCAAATACGGAGAGGAAAATGACGACCTTTTTACACCGCTGCTTGAGAAAATCATCGTCATCAAGCGAGACGACCTCCTGTACGGTTCCATCTGCCGGGGAAACGATGGCAAGGGGATCTGAGGGAATCTCCCTCTTCGGATTGCGGAAAAAGTAAGCAAAGTAAAAAGCAAGAACGACAAGCGGTATTGCAAGATACGGATGCACTGCCAATCCGAGAATCCCTCCGAGAACGAGGGCACTGAGGATGAAGACATATCCCTCGCGAACAACCGGGAATATCGACATAGGCATTACCTCCATACAATATCTATGCAACACAAGAATCTGCAGATACTCAGCATCTCTGCAGATTCAGCATATCAGAAAACTTCTTTTACTAATTATAGACGAGCGCCCTTTCTTTGTCCACTCTTTTTGTATGCCATGACCTTGAATACGAAGCGCGGCAATGCCATGAGCCGCCCCGCTCTCTTCGGCTGCATAGCCCCGCGAAAAAGCCATTCGAGCTTCGCTTTCTGCATCCAGTGCGGCGCACGCTTCATGACGCCTGCCATAACGTCGAAAGTGCCGCCGACGCCCATGGATACAGGAACGGCAAGTTCGTGCAAATGTGCGGCAAGCCACTTCTCCTGCTTCGGAACGCCCAATGCGACGAGCAGTATGTCAGGCTTCGCCTCCTGAATCTCACGCAGAATTTCAGGCTCGTCATCTGAGGAGAAAAAGCCGTTCCGAACACCGACAATTTCAATGCCCGGATAGAGTTTTTCCGCTTTCGTCTTTGCCTTTTCTGCAACGCCCGGAGCAGCGCCGAAGAAAAACAGACGATACCCCTTCTGAGGAGCTTTGCGCATGAGTTCTTGGGCAAGATCGTAGCCTGCGACACGTTCCGGCATGAGATGCCCGAGATGGTGTGCAGCCCAAACCGTTCCTGCACCGTCGGGGACGACGAGGGCAGCATCGTTCAAGATGTTTTTTAGCTCGCGATCATACGTTGCTCGCATGAGCATTTCTGCATTCGCCGTAGCGATGAGGACGGAATTTCTTTCTTCGATAAAGGTTTGAATCCGTTTGACTGCCTCGCTCATCGTCAGTGAATCGACATGTACGCCTAAAATATCAACCTTTTTTTTCGACATACGGCATACCTCCCACATGAACGGGCATATCCCAAAAATGCTGCGCCTGTTCGATGTCGCGATGAATTTGTGCCACCAGCGCGTCTACATCGGGAAATTTCTTTTCGTCACGGAGTTTTCCCAAGAAGTCCACGCAGATTTCCTGGCCATAAAGATTGCCGTTAAATTGCATAAGGTGAACTTCCAAACGACGCTCCACTTCTTCAAAGGTAGGATTTGAGCCGATATTGGCGACGCCCGGATAAACAGCATCGTTGAAATGCACGCGGACAGCATAGACGCCGTTCGGCAAAAGCGCATAAGAATCGTCCAAGGCAATATTGGCGGTCGGGAAGCCAAGCTTGCGCCCGCGCTGCTCTCCGTAAGTAACAATGCCTGTATAGTCAAGCGGCCACTTTAAATATTGATTGACGAGATCAAGATTTCCCTCTGCAATCAAGGAGCGGATCCGAGTGCTGCTCACCATCTTCCCATCACGCAGCACGGAATTTCCAATACGGGATATGAAGCCAAATTCTCCCCCCCGCTGCTGTAAGAATGCAGAATCACCTGTTCCTTGGAAGCCGAAGGTGTAATTCGCGCCTACGACGACATAAGCAGGGGAAAAATTCTCCTGCAGCAGTTTGAGGAAACCTGTAGCTGATATAGCTGCGAAATTCTTCGTAAAAGGAACATTCATGAGGATGTCCACGCCGAGTTTTTCTATGATTGCTTCCTTTGACGCTGTATTGCGAATCATCTTTGGAGCGCGCTCGGGGAAAATGACAGAGAGAGGATGTTCCTGGAAAGTAAACGCCATACTGACGCCATGGATGTCAGCTGCAAGTTCCCTCGCTCTTTGCAATATGCTTTGATGTCCGATATGGACGCCGTCAAAAGTTCCCAGTGCAATGACGATTCCTTGGTAGGAATCGGATAGATGTTTGATTTTTGAAAATCGCAGCATGGATCAAACTCCCTGTAATCAAAACGCCTTCAATCCGACATCTCTCGAAAGACCTTGAGCGGATAAAGCTCTCGCTTGGCCGCCTCATAGCGTCCCATGCCAAGGAAGCGGTTTCTCCCATAGACACGCAGGATGCTTTCCTTTGCGTCGAAATCTATGTTGCCCGTCGAGAGTCCGTTGACGAAAGCCGTGATGCGATGTTCAGGCATGTCGAAGCGCGGCAGATGCTCGACGGCCTTCTCCACGGGAAGGAGCGCCGCTTCACCTAAGCGTGCAAGCTCTTCCAAGGAAAAGGCATCATGTAGATGAAAATTGCCGACGCGCGTGCGCAGCAGGAATCCCATCGTGGCGGGAATCTTTATGCTTTCGCCAAAATCGCGGCAAAAACTGCGCACATAAGTGCCTTTTGAGCAGTCCATATCGAGAACGATGCGTGAAGCATGGAATGCAACAAGGCGCAAAGCATGAATCGTCACTTGCCGCAAGGGCATCTCTACGGTCTGATTTTCGCGTGCGAGCTGATACGCCCTTTTCCCTTGCAGCTTAATTGCTGAATAAACGGGAGGCCGCTGCTGGATGACGCCGAGAAAGCCTTGCAAAGAGGCAAGCAGTTCCTCTCGTTTCGGCAATGTGAAGTCTTCCATGCGCTCGATGATCTTGCCGCTGTCATCGCCCGTGTCTGTAGAAAAGCCAAGCAGCAATTCCAGCCGGTAAGATTTATCGGTTGAAGACATGTACTCGACAAGCCGCGCGGCGTTGCCAAGAGCGATGGGCAGGACGCCTGCGGCGCCCGGATCAAGGGTTCCCGCATGCCCCACACGCTTCGTATGGAAGATTTTGCGAACCTGTCCCACGACATCATGCGAGGACATGCCCGGAGGCTTCAGCACATTGAGAAAGCCCGCTGCCATCACGTTTCCATCGCTTTCTCAAGCGCTTCGAGAATCGTCCTTTTCGCTTCGATAAAATTCATTTTGAGCGTACAGCCAGCCGCTCTCTCGTGTCCGCCGCCGGAAAATGCCGTAGCTACCTTGCTGACGTTCGTTTTCTTGGAACGCATGCTGACGCGGAAAACACCGTCCTCTTTCCACTTCAAGAGAACGGAAACATCCGTGCCCTCGATGACGCGCAAAGAGTCGATCAAGCCTTCTGTGGAATCAAGCGACTCGGCTGCAGTGCGATCGAGAAAGATGCCTGCAAGCTTGCCGCCGAAAAGAAGCTCCGCCCCTTCGAGCGCCTTCGCCATGCCGATTACGCGCACAAACGGCTTCGCTTCAACGGCTTCCGATATGATGCCCGGTTCTGCACCGCGTTCCAAAAGGTCGGCTGCTGCACGCATGGTGAAGGGCGTCGTATTGGGAAAGCGGAAGAATCCCGTATCCGTCGCCAGTCCTGTATAGA
>ERZ772957.393-NODE-393-length-36442-cov-5.082337_pt1 | contig 36442 bp, 31 predicted proteins | sample MGYA00580682_ERZ772957 | MGnify/ENA primary metagenome ERZ772957 (study PRJEB29015, sample SAMEA2737921) | human oral metagenome | biome: human oral; feature: human-associated habitat; material: dental | place: China | collected 2025 ...
GCCCGCGCCCCGCCTCCCCACCCGGCCCCGGGCGCTCGAGGGCGACGAGCATGGAGACGGCCGACGCCGCGACGAAGTGGGCTAGGCGCAGGGCCACCCACCCCCGGTCCACGACATGCCCCACCTGCCCGGCCAACTCCGCCATCATGGGGGCGTAGAACTCGTTTGCCACCACGCAGCAGACGAGGGGATGCCCAGCGAGAGCCGGGAGCCCAGCATGAGGTCCTCGACCACCGCCTGGTGCAGGATCAGGAACTCGCAGTCAAACGAGGGCTTCGCTGACCCACGAGTCCACCTGACGTATACTTGGCATGGACCGGGCACACCCGCGACGTCGCACACACAGCCCCGAAACTGGCCCACACGGAGACGGAGAGATGACCATGGACGCACACAGCAACTCCCGTGCAGGGGGAGGCCCGGGGACGACCCCCAAAAGATACGGCCCCACGATCCTGCGCGCGGTGACGGCTGTCGCCTGCCTAGCGTTCGTGTGCCTGGCAATCGCAACACTGACCGCGACACCGAGACGGACGGAGGTGACGACCGGCTCCTTGGGCACCGGCTGCTCCTACACGCTCGACAGGTCAGGCAGGCTCACCATCTACCCCACAGACGGCAGGTCGGGAGAGATGGCCCGCATCTGCGACATATGGCCCAGAGACAGCGCCTATTGGGACGACGTCAGGTCGGTGGCCGTCGAGGGGCACGTCATGGCGCCTGCGGACTCCAGCGACCTCTTTGAGGATCTGCGCGCGATGGAGTCTCTCGACCTCTCGGGGCTCGACACCTCACAGGTGACGGACATGAGCGACCTGTTCTGGGACTGCTCCTCGCTCTCCTCCCTCGACCTCTCGGGGCTCGACACCTCAAAGGTAACGGACATGGGGTACATGTTCTCCGGCTGCTCGTCGCTCTCGTCCCTCAACCTCTCGAGCTTCGACACCTCGCAGGTCACGGACATGGCGGAGATGTTCTCCGGCTGTACCGCGCTCCCCTCCCTCGACCTCTCGCGCCTCGGCACGTCGCAGGTCACACGCATGTGGGGTATGTTCTCCGGCTGTTCATCGCTCACCTCCCTCGATCTCTCGCGCCTCGACGCGTCGCAGGTCACGAACATGGGGAAGATGTTCTCCGGCTGCTCCTCACTCTCGTCCCTGGACCTCTCGGGCCTCCACACGTCACAGGTCACGGACATGGGGTCCATGTTCTCGGGCTGCTCATCGCTCTCGTCCCTCGGCCTCTCGGGACTCGACACGTCGCAGGTCACGGACATGAACGGCATGTTTATCGACTGTTTCGCGCTCACCGCCCTCGACCTCTCGGGGCTTGACACGTCGAGGGTTGAGAACATGTGGGGCATGTTCGAGGGCTGCTCCACGCTCGCCTCCCTCAACCTCTCCGGTATCGACACATCAAGGGTCCAGGATATGGGCCACATGTTCTCCGGTTGCTCGTCTCTCGCTTCCCTCGACCTCTCGCGTCTCGATACCTCGCGAGTCGCGTACATGAACGGCATGTTCAAGGGCTGCTCCACGCTCTCCTCTCTCGACCTCTCGCGCCTCGACACCTCGCAGGTCACGTACATGAACGACATGTTTGAGGGTTGCTCGTCTCTTACCTCCCTCGATCTCTCCGGCTTTGACACGTCGAGGGTCCGAAACATGCGTGGCATGTTCGAAGGCTGCTCGTCGCTCGTCTCAGTAACGATCGGGGAGAAAGGCGGCAGCATCCTCTCTACTGAACGGGGCGCAGGCCTTCCCGAAGGGGTAGGCAACATGAGGTAGCGCTCCGCGAGGGACCGAAGGGAAGGTAGATCACGCAAGAGCTAAGTCTTCATCCGACCGCCAGGGGATCGCGGACGCTGTCAAGGGCCTTTGCCACAAGAGGGGACCCTCCCTCCTTACGCAGGGCTGCTCGTCACAAGGACGTCGCCCTCAGAAAGCCCCCAGAGGGCCCCGTAGAGTTCGTTGCCCAAAAGCCAGCCTTGCTCGGTTGGAACGAGTGCCCCTGTGGCATCGCTGCGGGCGAGGTCCATGTCCGTGACCTCACGAACGCAGCCGTCCACGGCAGCCGGACCCATGACCTCACGGGCAAGGGCGAGAAGCCTGGGAGAGACGCCCGACATGAGTCGGGCACCCAGCATGAGGTCCTCGGCCACCGCCTGGCGCAGGGTCAAAAACTCAAGGTCAAACGAGAGGACAGAGATGCCCTGTCCCTCACAGACCTCCCTTCGCCCGCTCCTCACGCGCAGCCGCACGCGACGGCAGCCGTCGGGCGCTGGCGGCAGTTGGGGACAGGCGCTCCTCAGCAGCCCGTAGCCGGCGCACGTGAGCATGCTCGAGGCGCCCGTGCCCAGGCCGAGGTACGCCCGTCCCGTCCAGTAGCACAGATTGTGCCTACATTCCCTACCCGGCCTGGCGTAGCTCGCGACCTCGTAGCGAGAGAGACCCCGGCTACCCAAGAAGTCTTGAGCCTCTCGCATGCGAGCGGCTTGGACGTCACCGTCGTTCCATGTCGGCACAGCGTCACCGACGCGACGGGCAAGGGCCGTCCCCTCCTCTATCGACAGTGGGTAGACGCTCACGTGGGCCACACCCAGGGAGGCCACACCCTCAAGCGAGCGCAGCCAGCTCTGCCTCGTCTGCAGCGGAATGGCACACATGAGGTCACAGGAGACGTCGAGCCCACTTGCCACGGCAGCCTCGAGGCGCTTGAGCGCAACGTCCGCCGTGTGGGCACGGCCCAGCGCCGCCAGCTCGGCGTCGTCCAGGCTCTGAACTCCCATCGAGACACGGGTCGCACCGGACTGGACAAGAGCACAGAGCAGCTCGTCGCTGAGCGACTCTGGGTTGGCCTCACAGCTCAGCTCTACGAGCTCAGGGCAGAGCTCCCTGACGCGTGAGACGAGTTGCCCCAGGAGCGTCGGCCCAAGCAGGCTCGGCGTTCCCCCACCCACGTAGGCCGTGCGCACGCCGTCAAGGAGTCCGAAGGCGGTCACCTCGTCGAGTTGGGCCATGAGCGAGCGCACATAGCGTCCCATGATGGCGTCATCAGCCCGCGTCACCCACGAGGCGAAGTCGCAGTATGCGCACTTGCTCGAGCAGAAGGGAACATGCAGGTAAAGCGCCGAGACACTCGGTGGTCGGTAGCGTTCCTCCCAGGCCGTACCGATCGCCTCACCAGGCACCTTGCACCTCATCCCACACGTTCGCCGTCAGAGCGGACGTCCGCGCACAGGGAAAGGAACTCATCCAACGTCGTGCAGGACATAGCGCGGTTTCTCCACATCGCCGCACGCGGCAGTCCCCTCAAGTACCAGCCTGCGATGCTCCGACCCCTTGCCAGGTGCGCACCCGTCGCCTCGAGGAGCCTAAGTTGCAGCTCTAGTGCGGCAATGCGCTGCTCAAACGTGGGACACGTCGGCTCGCCCCCCGCAAGAAGCTCTCGGGCGTGCGAGAAGATCCACGGATTTCCATAGGAGCCCCGCGCGACCATAACGGCGCAGGCTCCCGTCTTGCGCAGCATGCGGACCGCCGCCCAGCAGTCCAGGACGTCTCCCGATCCGATGGTGGGGATCCCCACGGCCGAGGCGACCCGCGAGATGGCACCCCAGTCGGCCTTCCCATGGTAGAGCTGGGACGCCGTGCGGCCGTGGACGGCGATCGCAGAGACACCCGCCTGCTCCATCCGCCGCGCAAACGCAGGCGCGATCTCCTCCCCGACGCGTCGTCCACAGCGGATCTTACAAGTCACGGGCACCTGAGTCTCGGCCAAACACGCCCGGACGATCGAGGCGGCACGTTCGGGCTCGTCGAGCAGGGCAGACCCCTCTCCCCTGCTTGTGACCTTGCGCACGGGACAGGCCATGTTGATGTCGATGAGTGCCAGGCGCTCCCCCAGACGCTCGGCAACGGCGGCGGTCGCCTCGCGAAACTGCTCGGGCCTACTCCCGAAGAGCTGTACCGCCAGCTCCGTCTCGCCCCTGGCGGGAAGCGCAAGCTCCCAGGTCTTGGCACCGCCGTAGTGGATGCCCGCCACGGAGACCATCTCGCTATAGGCGAGTGCTGCCCCGCCCGCGCGGGCCACGAGGCGCCAGGCACCGTCCGTGACGCCCGCCATGGGTGCCATGAGGAAGGGGTTGTGCGCAAGGCGCTCCGCCAGCGTCCCCGAAGCGGGAAAGCCCTCGACCACAGGCAAGAGCCCTGCGGCGGGTGCGTAGGCGCAGAGCAGCTCGTCTGGCCTGGGGCCCGTCTGAGACCTCACCCGTCGCCCACCTTGAGCACTGCCAGGAAGGCTTCCTGCGGCACCTCGACCGAACCGATGGCCTTCATGCGCCTCTTACCCTCCTTCTGCTTCTCGAGCAGCTTGCGCTTGCGCGAGATGTCGCCACCGTAGCACTTGGCGAGCACGTCCTTGCGCACGGCACGCACCGTCGAGCGACTGATGATCTTGGTGCCGATGGCCCCCTGTATGGGAACCTCGAACTGCTGGCGCGGGATGATCTCCTTGAGCCTGTCACAGAGGCCGCGAGCAAGCGTGTAGGCCTTGTCCTTGTGCACGATGAACGAGAGCGCATCCACCTCGTCTCCCGCGAGCAGGATGTCGAGCCTCACGAGCTCGCTCGGACGGTAGTCCCCCATCTCGTAGTCGAGCGAGGCGTAGCCCTTCGTACGGCTCTTGAGCTGATCGAAGAAGTCGAGGATGAGCTCGGCAAGCGGTATGTCGAAGCGCACCTCCACCGACTTCTGGGTGAGGTAGACCATGTCTGTGGTGATGCCGCGATGGTCTATGCAGAGCTGCATGGCAGCACCCATGTACTCAGGCGGGACTATGACCTTGGCCTTGAGGTAGGGCTCCTCGATGCGGTCGATGTGCGTGGCATCGGGCAGATCCTGCGGGCTCGTGATCTCACGCATGCTGCCGTCTGTAAGGTAGACGTGGTAGTTCACCGAGGGGGAGGTCGCGATGAGATCGAGGCCAAACTCGCGCTCGAGCCGCTCCTTGACGACCTCCATGTGGAGGAGTCCCAGAAAGCCCGCACGAAAGCCAAAGCCAAGCGCCACCGAGGTCTCGGGCGTCCAGACGAGCGAGGGATCGTTCACGCGGAGCTTCTCCAGGGCGTCACGAAGGTTCTCGTACTGCTTGTTGTCAATGGGAAAGAGACCCGTGTAGACCATGGGTTTAGCATCCTGGTAGCCTGAGCAGGCCTCAGAACAGGGACGCTCCTCGTAGGTGATGGTGTCGCCCGTCTTGACGAGGGCCGTGTCCTTGAGGCCCGTCACCACAAAGCCGACCTCACCCACGCCGAGCTCCTCGAGGGACACCTCAAGGGGGCGCTTGCAGCCCACGCCATCACAGAGGAAGGTGTTACCGAGCGCCATCAGCCTGAGCCGGTCCCCCTTCCTGATGCGACCGTCAAAGACGCGCACCGTCGCGATGACGCCCCGGTACTCATCGAAGTACGAGTCGAGGATGAGGGCCCTCAGAGGTGCCTCGGCATCGCCCTGGGGGGGCGAGATGAGGTAGACGATGGCCTCCAAGAGGTCGTGGATGCCCTCACCGGTCTTGCCCGAGACGAGCACCGCGTCATCTGCCGGGATCGCAAGCTCCTCCTCTATCTCTTCCTTGACCTCGTCGGGATGGGCCGAGGGCAGGTCGATCTTGTTGATGGCAGGCACAATGTCCAGGTTAGCACCCATCGCGAGGGTAGCGTTCGAGACGGTCTGCGCCTCGACCCCCTGGGTGGCGTCCACCACGAGCACGGCACCCTCGCAGGCGGCAAGCGAGCGCGAGACCTCATACGTGAAGTCAACGTGTCCCGGCGTGTCGATGAGGTTGAACTGGTAGCGCTCGCCATCGTCGGCGTCGTAGCTTACGCGCACGGCGTTCGACTTGATGGTGATGCCGCGCTCCCGCTCGATGTCCATGGAGTCGAGCATCTGGGAGGAGAGGTCCCGCTCCTCCACCGTATGGGTAAGCTCGAGGATACGGTCCGAGATCGTGGACTTGCCGTGGTCGATGTGGGCGACGATAGAGAAGTTACGGATATGTGAGCTGTCGTGTGTGTTCATGGCGATGATGATAGCGCAAGTCTTCCCTTGCGTGCTACACTCCAATGGTTGGTCTCGCCGTGTCGGGCACGGATACCCCACATCCGCGCCCTCGCAAGCCAAGAGCCCACAGAGGCAGAGACAGTGTTTGAAAGGATTCGCACGTGGCAAACATCAAGTCGCAGAAGAAGCGCATCATCACCGCCGAGAAGGCACGCATCCGCAACAAGGCGGTCCGCTCCGAGCTCAAGACCGCCATCAAGAAGGTCCGCAAGGCCGTCGAGGAAGAGGATGTCCAGGCAGCCCAGGAGCTTGCCGACAAGGCCGGTCGCCTCTTGGACAAGGCCGCCTCGAAGGGCATCATCCACAAGAACCAGGCCGCTCAGCGCAAGAGTGGCGCACAGAGGCTCGTTAACACGCTGAGCTGACAGACGGCGCGGCGGCGCTGTCCTACCACGTGCCCCACAGGCTTGTGGGACACCGACGCTGAGACGCTTTCCCAGTTGAGCTTTGGTGCCGCGTGCCCCGCAGTCTGCGGGGCACTTTCGTTGAGACATGTTGCCACGCACATACGTGACATGAGGTCCTATCGAACCCTCACGGCCATGCCAATCCCATCGAGTTCATCAGTATCCCCGTCAAAGGCAAGAATGAGACCATACTCTGCGTTGCCGCCATACCACCCGATGGTCCTTTGCGTGTAGGTATAGTCGCCGTAAGGTATCGTGGTGGTCAAGTCTCGCACTGGTCTTGCAGCTATAGCGCTCTTTGCCTGGTCGGGTGACGTTCCACGCAGCCTGATGCCGCCAGCGATCTCGAAATCGGGGCAGCTGACATCACGATGAGGCGCAACGTCAACAACTATGCTGGTGACGGTGCTGTCCTGAATGTCTGACGTAGCTGATGTCTTATTGGTGACGCCTATCATCAGAAACACGTCCCCCCGATCGCCATACGAGGGATGGTGCAGGTAGATGGGCGTCTGACCCTGACCAAGGCTAATTTGGCTGTCCATCCTCGCTGATGCAGACTCGTCAATCGTCCAGCCCGTCTGATCCATGAACTCCCCCGCGGTGAAGGAGCCCAACGTGAACTTTTTGCCGTCTATCGAGAACTCCCCGTCCCTCCAGTTAGGAGATATGCCGTCATCATCTGTCGGCTGGCCCGGAGCGTCTGCCGCCCCTGCGTCTGTGCCTCCCGTCCCGTCCTCAGCCTTCGGGCTACCACCCGCAGGCGGGACGTTTGCCGCACTGTCCGCACCCTGCCCCGAGCGATCGGCATCGGAGGCGCCGACCCCAGCTTCCCCGTACTGGGCGCTGAGACCCTCACCGCCGACATCGCCGGCACGCACCGTGGCGTATGCACGACCGATCAGGACGCATGCCACGAACATGACGACGCACACGATGGCGATGGCAGAGGACGAGTTGCGATTGCCCGGCCTTCCGTAGGCCCCGGCACCCCGCGCATCCCACGCGTAGGCATTCGGGGACCATGCCGTATTCGGGCCCTGGCCGACGACACCCAAGGACGTCGGGCTTGGTGATGGATTCGGGGACCATGCCGCGTTCGGGCCTTGGCCGGCCGATGCTGGGTGAGCTCCCCGTCTCACAGGTGCTCCCGCGCTTAGGATGTCCTCCAGACCTCCCAATGAGTCATCAAGCACACTCGCACCGCAGGAGGGACAGCGGGACCTGCCCACCCCAACCTCCACTCCGCAGTGAGGACACCTCATCCCAACCACCCCTCTCGCACAGGAACCGTATTGGTCACTTGGGTGCACCGAAAGCCTGCATGGGAACTTGCGGCCCTCTGCCCGATCCTGTAGGACGCTTTGCCGATTATAGCAGGATCGGGTCCAACGGGAAGCGGCAGTCGCAGGCGCGCCCTCACTCGCGAGGGCGCAGGCATCAGTCTGGGGTCACGAGGCTTGACCTCATGGCAAGCTCTATCATGTAGAGCTTGCCATCGGCGCCCTCATCAAAGCTGAGGGCAAGGCCTCGCTGCATGTTGTCATCTCTCCAGGTGATGACCCTGCGTTTGAGACTATATTTGGAGAGGTCCACCTCGCTGACCGAATCCTGTGTGGGCTCAGTGTGTACGAGGCCCGTTGCCTGGTCGGCCAAGGTAGCGCACAGCTTGATGCCCCCAGCGATCTCGAAGTCGGGGTAGTCGGAAGCCTCATGGGGCAAGACGCCCACGGAGAGGTTGGTGACGATGCAGTCACGGAGGCTTGCCGAAGATAATCCCGCGTTGGTGGCACTTATCGCCACAAGCACATCCTCGTAGCTGTACGCGGGATTTTGCAGGGCAATGGACGTCGGACCCTGACCAGGTCCGAACTGGGCATCGGCAGGCGTACCAGATCCGTCGACCGTCCAACCTGTCTGGTCCATGAACTCGCCGACGGTGAAGGTACCAAGCCTGAACCTATGGCCATTCATCACAAACTCCTGGTCTCTCCAGTCAGGGGAAATGTCGTCTGCCGACTGGGCCGGGGCACCCACATCCGCAGGGGACCCAACAGCTCCCGAGGGCGCGTCCGACGGCGACTCGCCTGTGGCCTTGGAAGGTGAGTCACCGGCAGCGGGAACGTCGATCCTGGCCATCCCGTACTGAGACCTGAGGTCCTCGTCACTGAGGCCCCTAATATGCCCGTTGGCATAGGCACTCCCAAGCAGGACACCGATAAGCAGGAACACTACGGCCCCTACGATGCCGGGGACGATCAGGTCACCTTGGCGGACCAGCCCCTTGGGAGCCTGGGCATCCCTCGCGGCCCGGTCGCCCGCAGCCTGCTCACCGACACTCACGGCCCGCATCGCGCTCGCCTTTTGAGCCTTTTGACCACGTGATGTGTCCCGAGAGTTCAAGCTCAGACCCTCAGACGAATCCTCCGATCCAGAACGCTCCTCAGATGACACGTCAAGGGCGTGCGGCCTGTGTCCGACGCCCTCACTCCACGAGCTCGGCTGCGGTGACATGATGGCAGGACTGAAAGACGACTGCGACGCGCCTCTCTGCGAACCAAGAATGTTTACCAGGTCACCAAGGGAGTCATCTATCAGGATCGCACCACATGAGGGGCAGTAGAGCCTGTCTATCTCGACCTCACAACCGCAGTTGGGACACCTCATCCTACGCACCCTTCCCGTGCGGGGCTCGCTCTGACTCGCACGGCATGTTAAGGATCTGAATGAACAGCAGGCCTCAAACATACCCGCTGTCGGCTGATTATAGCAGGCCTGACAGGCATCGTCCCTCCCCTTGTCTTGACTGAGCGCTATGCCACATCGGCCAGGACACGTGCTGTGCCAGACGTACTTACGAGAATGCCAAAGACTCCCGGCCTGACCGTGATTGTACCAACGTCTTTTGTGCACATGAAGGTTGATCCCGCATCCTCAAGTATCTGGACGCACTCCGCCGATGGATGGCCGTAGTCATTGCCCTCCCCCGCCGAGGCGATCGAGAGCACGGGCGAGAGTCGCCGAGCCGTCCCGGGAAAGATCGAGACCTTCGAGCCGTGGTGACCAACCTTGAGCACATCGATGTCACGGACGTCGGCGTCTCGCGTGGCCCGTTCTGTCTCGTCGCGCTCGGCGTCTCCCGTGAGCAAGGCCGACATGCTGTGCTCTCCCTCACCGAGGCTCAGGAGCAGCTCTATAGAATCCGCGTTCGTCTTGCCGCTCACCTCACCCTCTGGCCAGAGCATCCTGAGCGAGAAGGATCCCGCCCTGATCGCGTCACCGAGAGACATCTCGTCGGGGTCGCGCCCCGTGAGCCGCCTCGCCTCGTCGACGAGCCTTCGTGACATCGAGGCTGCGACACCCCTCGCGACGATGACCCTCTCGCAGCCCAAAGGGAGCGAGAGCTCATCCAGACCGCCCACATGGTCATCGTGGAGGTGAGTGAGCACGATGGCGTCGAGGCGCAGGACGCCCAGGCGGGCAAGCTCGCGGGCACAGGCCCCATCGGGTCCGGTGTCGACCAGCACGGCACGGGAGCCGTCACGGACCAAGATGGCGTCTCCCTGCCCCACGTCGAGCACGTATAGCCCCGCAGGAGAGAAGAACACGCAGCGGACAACGAGCACACAGCCAAGCAAAAGCGCCACCGCTGAGCCTCGGAGCAGCTTGCGTGGCGAGACGTGGGGCCAGAGCCACAAGAGGAGGATGGCAAGTGACGCCATCGTGAGCGCGACCACAGCGGCGTCCCAGCTCACAACCACGCTTGCGAACGGCAGGGAGTAAAGTGCCCTCAAGGGTGCCATGACAGCAGCCGCGCAGGCATCCGTCGCAAAGAGGGCCGCACCGGACACGAGGGGCACCCAGCACAGCAGGCAGGACACGAGCCCCAGTCCGATGAGTGCCGAAAACGCGGGGACCATGAGCAGGTTTGCGGGCGCAGACACGAGCGAGAGTTCCGAGAACGCCCCTATCGTGAGCGGCGCGCAGGCAAGCTGCGCCACGAGCGTGGCCGCGAGGGTGTCCCTGAGCCCTTTTGCGATGCTACGGGCCCGCCTTGAGGTCAAGGCGGGAAGATGAAGCAGGCACGCCAGGCTGCTCGCGAAAGACGAGAGTAGGTAGGAGGCATACGCCGAGAAGAGGCAGAGCGCGACGACCGACGAGAGCGACAGCAAAAAGCCGAGCCGTCCCGAGAGGGCGGGATCGACCAGCAGCATAAGGCAGCCCACGACCGCGACGGACGAGAGGCCATGCGAGCGCCTCCCCGCGAGCTGCGCACCACCCGCGATGCCCGCCATCGCCCAGGCGCGAAGCGCGGACACAGGCACGCCGCAGGCCACAACGAAGGTCACGAGGATGAGCTGGAGAATGGATATGCGGGCTTTCGGATTGAGCCGACTTCGCAGGAGCAGGCGTGAGACCAGCCACGAGAGGATGACGAGGTGACCTCCAGAGACCGCGACGAGGTGCGAGACCCCACAGCGCGAGAACAGCCCCCTGAGACCACGCGACGCCATGGCAGACGGATAGCCCAGGACGCCCCCCGCCACGAGCGCCCGCTCGTCGCTCGACGTCGGGTCGATGTGCGAGAGACATAAGCGCCTCAGCTTCAGGACAAAGCCGATCGGGCCCTTCGCAGGACGCTGCTCATCGATGTGCACGATCCTGACCCTCCCGCAGATGCCCTGGGCGGCGCTCGCACGTCCTCGTCCATCGTCACCGTTTGGCGTGAAGCGGCCCACGACGCGCAGGCTGTCACGAAGCGAGACTCCCTTTGGCACGCTCAGCCATACGTCTGAGGCAAGCCCGTCTGCTGCCACAACATGGCCGTGACAGCTCAGGCCATAGTCGCCGGGAATGGGGTCGCTCACAACCTCAACGCGCCAGTCCATGAGCGAGCCTTCGCCGAGCCGCTGTGCGGTGCGCACGTCCATACCCACCCGGACGGACGCGACGAGGATCCCCACAAGACAGGTGCCGAGAACCGCGCGGTAGCTCGCCGCCCTGCGCGCGGCGGCTGCGCCCAGCCGTCGCCTCGCGAGGGTGGGCAGGGTAGCTGCGACCACCGCCCCAAGGGCCACAACGAGCAGAAGGGACCAGGTAGGGGCAAGGGAGAGGCACAGTACTGTGCGCTCACATCCGATGAGGCACACGAGGGCGACGAGCGTCACGGGAACGTGAGGTCTGATCGGCCTCTCGATGACCCTGGACCTAGACACAGATGCCATCCTTGAGCCTGGCGAACTTCTTCTCACCTATGCCCGAGACGCGCATAAGGTCCTCGGGAGATCTGAAAGGACCATGTGCTTTTCGATCCTCTATGATCGCTAGGGCCGTGGCCTCGCCTACCCCAGGCAGCGTCTTCAGCGCCTCGGCGTCAGCCACATTGATGTTCACGGGACCTGGGGAGGATGTGGAGGCTGATGTCGGCGACGTGGCCTGTCCCGAACGCTGTCCCGCATCACTGACCGCAGGCGAGCTGACCTCGCCTTCGATGGGAACGTACACCTTCTGACCATCTGCGACAGCCGCAGCAAGATTGATCGAGCTGGTGTCCGCCTCGTCGGTAAGACCCCCGGCGGCGGCCACGGCATCACGCACGCGCGGGGAGCTCACCGAGAGCTCGAAGACGCCAGGACTCACGACCGCGCCGTCCACATGCACGACCGTGACGCCTGTCGCCTCCTGCACAGCCCTGGCCGCATCGTCCTGCCCACCCGAACCCGTCTTGGCTGCCCCTGCATCGACGACAGATGCGGCTTCGCCCTGGGAAGACGTCTCAACCCGACCTGCGGGCGCGCGCTCGATGAGAACCTGTGAATCGCATTGGCCAAGAAGCGTGAGGAGCACGACCAGGATCGCCGCGACCGTACAGCCCGACGTAATCAGGAGCCTGCGTCCCGCCATCTTTCGTCCCATGCGTGCCCATAGTGACCTCTGTGCCATGAGAAACCACCTCCACCTCCAATTGTGGGGGCAAAGCTGGCAGGACGCGCGAAAATCGTGGTGAGAGTCTGCAGCTCTCTGGCGGCAGACATGCGACTGGCTTGCCGGGCGGTAGCATCTACCAGGCCGAACCTCGTCTTCCCTAGCGCTTTCGGGACAGAAGTTCGTCGTGCGTCTCGGACAGATCCCGAGGTGGTCGGTAGGATGGGCACTGGTCGAAGTCAAGGTACTCCGCATCCCGCACCAAGTCATCAATCATCGCATCATGATCAAAAAGATCCCAGGACTCAAGGACCTTGGAAAGCTGCGCATGGGTCTCGGGGCGACGTGGCATGAAGAGCGTGCAGCAGTCGTCTGCAGCCTGTGAGCTGATGTCATAGGTCCCGATCCGCTGCGCGCGGCGCATGATCTCCTGCTTGTCGGAGCCGATGAGCGGCCTCAGGACCGGCATCGAGACCACCTCGTTGACGGCAGCGATGTTGTCGAGGGTCTGCGAGGCGACTTGCCCCAAGGACTCCCCCGTCACGAGCGCCTTTGCCCCCTCGATGCGCGCTATCCGCTCGCTCACGGCAAACATCACGCGTCGGTAGATGATGACGCGCAGGCCCTGCGGGACGACGAGCGAGATCTCGCGCTGTCGCTCGCCAAAGGGAACCACGTAGAGGCGACCCACGATGCCTGCGGGCTCGAAGGCACGCACGATGTCTTTACAGAGGTATTCGCTCGTGTCCGCCGTCATGGGCCTCCCCGAGAAGTGCACGGGCACGCAAACAGCACCCCGTCTGCCCACCATCCACGTGGCGACCGGTGAGTCGAAGCCACTCGAGAGCAGCGTAACGACCTTTCCGGCAGTCCCCACAGGAAGCCCCCCGACACCGACCGCAGAGCTGGCGTAGACGTACACGCGTGAGGCCACGACGTTCACGTAAACCGTGACGTCAGGCTGGTGCATCCGGACCTCCCTGTCGGGAAACGCCTGACAGAGCGCATCTCCCACCAGGCGATTGATGTCAATGGAGTGACGTTCATAGGTGGTTGCGGAGCGCCGCGCGTGGACCTTAAAGGTCTTGAACTCACCCGCCTCGCCAAGCGCCCTCACGGCGGCCGCACAGTACTCGTCCTCATCGAGCGAGCAGACGTAGGCCAACGAGACGCGAGCGACTCCCGGCACCTGGACGATGGCATGTGCAAGCTCTGAGCTAGCACGCCCATCCTCTGTGCTCACGACGAGGCGGCCAAAGGCGCGCCTGACGCCAGATATGGGAAACGTCCGAAGCGCCCTCCCCAGATTGGTCACAAGTTGCCGCTCGAAGGCGGGACGGTTCTTGCCCTTGAGGCCGATCTCATGATAGTGGACGAGACAGACCCTCTCGCCCATGCTAGCGATTGTGCTCGACGAGCTCGTTGGATCCCTTGATCTCCGCCTCGAAATCCTCCTTGGCAAAGCTCAGGGTACCCTCCACGACCTCCTGCATGGCCACCGATACGGTGTCCTCGCCGGAGATAATGGTCGTGATGTCATCGAAGTCCTGAACCTCGGCGACGCGCAGGTGCATCCCGCGAATCATGTTATTGAGGTCGCAGGCACGCTTCGAGGCAATGGAACAGAGCAGGAAGGGATTCTCGTCAGTCTTGGCAAGAAGGTCGTCGATCTCGGGCTTAGTGACTGCCATTGTGGGGGTTGCCTCCATCCGTCTCAAAAGCTTTCATGACCTCGACGAGCCTGTGCGCGGCAGCGTCGCGGTCGTCATTGACGAGACGCACGTCATAGCGTGCGGATAACTCAAGCTCGCGCCTGGCATTCGCGAGCCGAAGGTCGATTTGGGCCTCGCTCTCGGTACCACGCCCTCTCAGGCGCCTCTCAAGCTCCCCAAGGGAGGGAGGCTCGATAAAGACGAGAACTGCAGTTGGCAGGACTTTCCTCACCTTGAGAGCGCCCTGAACATCAATCTCGAGAACCACCGATCTGCCTGAGGCAAGCATCGCGTCAACGTCATCTTTAAGCGTACCATAGCGATGGCCGTGAACCTCGGCCCACTCAAGGAACTCGCCGGCGCTCACACGACGACTGAACTCTTCCTCGCTCAGGAAGTGATACGAGACGTCACTCACCTCTCCGGGCCGTGGGGGCCTTGTAGTGGCCGAAACTGTCAGTCCAAGATCAGGACGTATCTGCCTCACGAGAGAGACAAGCGTTCCCTTCCCCACACCTGACGGGCCAGAAATGACAAAGAGGCGTGCTGTCCCACCCACCTACTTAGAGAACACCCCAAGCAGCTGCTCACGTTGACGGGCACCCAGGCCCTTAACGCGACGTGTGGAGGAGATGCCCAGCTCATCCATGATCTTCGTGGCCTTTGCCTTACCATAGCCAGGCAGAGACTCTATGAGGGCCGAGACCTTCATGCGGCTCGCAATGGGATCATCGGACTCAAGGACGTCCTTGAGGGTGGTCTCGCCCTTCTTGATCTTCTCACGAAGCTCTGCACGAGCATGGCGAGCGGCAGCGGCCTTCTCAAGAGCTGCCTTACGCTGCTCGTCAGTAAGCTGGGGTAGGGCCATTGTTCCTCCAAACGTCAGGTTGATACACAACGAACTCCGTACCGTTCCCTACACTAACAGGTCGGGCACAAGCAAACAAGTAGTCTGACGGACATACAGCTGATTTACAAGCCTCTGTGCACATTTGATTCCTCGAGTGTTGCATACTTCACAAAAGAACCCGTTCATGAGCCTGCTGTCGCACGCACTCCGTTGATGAGCATGTGCCGCAAGCCCCACGGGGCATGACCGTAAGCATTCAGACTCCCGCTAGCTCTGCCACAACAGACTCAAGGGAGGCCGCCGGATCAGGAGCCTGGGTGATGGGACGGCCGATCACGAGCTTGCTCGCCCCGGCGGCTATGGCAGCCGCAGGCGTAGAGACGCGCCTCTGGTCACCTGCGTTTGCGCCCTGCGGCCTCACGCCGGGCGTGACGATGAGGGTCGCAGGCCCGAGAAGCGTCCGCAGTTCGGCCGCCTCCCACGGCGAGCAGACGACGCCGTCTGAGCCCGCACCCACAGCAAGCCCCGCAAGGCGCGCGACCTCCTCGCCAACGGGGGCATCGATGCCCACTTCCGTGAGGGAGTCCTGACCCATGCTCGTGAGTAGCGAGATGGCGACGAGGCGGGTACGGTCGCGCACGCCGCCCTCCGCGGCGGCCTCCTCGACACCGGCCCGCGCCTCCCTGACCATGTCAGGGCCCCCAAGGGCGTGTATCGAGAGGAGATCCGCCCCCGAGAGCGACGCCGAGCGTGCGGCACCTCTCACCTGGAAGGGGATGTCGTGAAGCTTGAGGTCAAGGAAGACCTTGAGGCCCCTGTCGCGCAGGGCGCCCACGATGGCCGGGCCCTCGCCGTAGAAGAGCGTCATGCCCACCTTGACCCAGCGGGCCCTACCCTCGAGCGCCTCGGCGAGCGAGAGCGCCCTTCTTTGGTCGCAGTCAAGCGCGACGATGATGGCGTCGCGCGCCTCAGACTCGCTCAGCATTCGAATGCTCCAATCAGCTCGTTGATGTCGGATACGCCCTGTCCCTTTGCCCAGGCGACAAGCTCCCCCAGGACCCTCTCGGAGGCAGCGGGATCATAGAGGTTGGCCGTGCCCACGGACACCGCCGTGGCACCGGCGAGGATGAGCTCTGCCGCCGACTCGCCGTCCGTGACGCCCCCTATGCCGCAGATGGGAATCGTGACGGCACGGGCCGCCTCCCACACCATGCGAACGGCAATGGGATGGATGGCGGGTCCCGAGAGGCCGGCAGTCGGGCGCGAGAGCCTGCTTCTTCTTGTACGGACGTCGATCGCCATGGCCGGGATGGTGTTGATGAGCGAGAGGGCGTCTGCCCCTTCGGCCTCCAGAGCGCGGGCTATCTCGCCCACATCGTGCGGTGCCATCTTGACGATGAGAGGTAGCCTGACATGGGGTCTCACGGCCCTCATCACCTCGGACGCCGCCTGTGGCGTCGCCCCAATGGCGGAACCCCCCCTTGACACGTTGGGGCAGCTGATGTTGAGCTCAAGTCCTGAGGCGAAGGGTGCGAGCTCACCGTACAGTTCGCACGCACGCACGCACTCGTCGATGCTGTGTCCCACCACCTGGCAGATGACGGCGACACCGCGCTCGCGAAGGCTCCGAAGGTACTCGCCGTTCTCCTCGACGAACGTGACGATGCCTGGGTTGGCGAGGCCGACGGAGTTCAGCATCCCGCTCGTGACCTCCGCCATCCGCGGCGCAGGGTTTCCGAGCCACGCCTCAGCGGCGCAGCCCTTGCAGGTGATGGCACCCAAGCTTGAGACATTCATGAGGTTCTCGAACTGCCAGCCAAAGCCGAAGGTCCCCGAGGCCGTGTTGATGGGATTTCTCATCTTGATGCCACCGAGGTCGACGGCCATGCTCACGGCACTCACCACGCCACCTCATCCGCGTCGAAAACGGGACCGTCCATGCAGCAGGACCTGTTGCCGCCTGTCGCGAGGGCCACGTTGCAACAGGAGCAGACGCCAAAGCCACAGGCCATGAGGCGCTCTACAGAAACCTGACAGGGGATGTTCCGCTCAGCTGCGAGCCGGGCGACACCCGCCATCATGGGAGCGGGCCCACAGGACATCACGAGGTCATAGCCTCGTCCCTTAAGAAGACGTGCCATGGCGTCTGTCGTGGTCCCCCTCAGACCATAGCTGCCGTCATCCGTTGTGACGCTCACCTGCCCAGCGCCATAGCAGCGCGCCTCCCTCTGACCCCAGAGCCTGTCCGCGCTTCGCGCACCCAGGATGACGTCGAAGTGAAGGCCCCGCTCGGCGAGCATGCCCGCCGCCGCGATAATAGGAGGCGCACCCGCGCCACCGGCGACGAGCAGGGTACGCCCGGCCTCGGGACAGGCCCAGCCGTTACCGCCAGGCCCTAAGGCCGTAGACGTCTGACCCTGTCCCATGTGCGAGAGCCTCCTGGTACCCTCGCCCACGACGGCATAGATGAGCTCTACCGTCCCGGCCTCGGCGCTCGCCGAGGCAAATGAGAGCGGTATCCTGAGGAGGTGGCGCGCATCGCCCGGAACCTCGATGTTTATGAACTGACCTGGCCTGATGGTGGCCGCAAGCTCGGGTGAGCGCAACTCCATGCGAACGACGTCCCTCGCGACCTCCCGGTTGGAGACGACCGTAAAGCCATGGAGAAAGACCCTTGACCTTAAAGCCAACTCTGACCCTTTCCCTTCCCATGCCGCAGGTAAGCACCCAGGCGCCGTCGCGCCGGGCCCCACCGACGGCTATCCGACGACAGAGCCCGCCGCAAGCGTGCGCCTGCCGTCCACGAAGACGTCCGTGGCGGCGCCCATGAGCGTCTGGCCCAGAAATGCGCAGTTCTTGGACTTGCTCTCAAAGTAGTCCTCACTGACCTTGACCTCCCTGCCGGGGTCGATCAGCGTAAGGTCGGCACGCGATCCCGCCTCTATCCTCACGGGGTCGAGCCTCAGAATCTTCCGGGGATGTACGGCCATGACCTCCACCAGCCTGCCCCAGCCCATCCTCCCCGTCCTCACCAGGTTCGTGAGCATGAGGGGAAGGGAGGTCTCGAGGCCTATGGTGCCAAAGAACGCAATCTCCCACTCGCAGTCCTTCTCGTGTGGGGCGTGGGGGGCGTGGTCGGTGACAAGACAGTCTATTGAGCCGTCTAGGATGCCCTCGCGCAGGGCTGCGGCGTCATCGGGGGTACGCAGCGGGGGGTTCATCTTGAGGTTGGTGTCATAGGAGGGCGTGATGGCCTCCTCGTCGAGGAAGAGGTGGTGCGGCGTGACCTCGCAGGTCACGGGCAGGCCCTCCGCCTTGGCGGCGCGGACGAGCTCAAGGCCCCTTCTCGTGGTGATGTGGCATACGTGGTAGTCGCAGCCCGTGAGCTTCGTGAGCTCGAGGTCGCGATAGATCTCGAGCTCCTCGCCAAGCGCTGGCCAGCCAAACATGCCGAGGCGGGTTGACGCCCTGCCCTCGTTGATGACACCGTTGGTGGTGAGCGACTCGATCTCGCAGTGCGCGAGCACGGCGCGGTCGAACTGAGAGACGTAGTCCATGCAGGTACGCATCATGCCGGCACTCTGCACGCCGTGCCCGTCGTCTGAGAAGGCGCAGGCACCCTCTAGGACCATGTCGCCTATCTCGGCGAGGGCCTCGCCGCCCTCCCCTCGGGTCAAAGCACCAATGGGGCGAATGTGCACGTGACCGGCCACCCGGCCGCGATCGATCTGGTAGCGGATCTCCGCCCCGGTGTCCGTGACGGGGTCCGTGTTGGGCATGGTGGCCACATCCGTGAAGCCACCGTGGACGGCGGCGCGGCTACCCGTCTCGATGGTCTCCTTGTACTCGAAGCCCGGGTCGCGAAAGTGGACGTGCATGTCGACGAGACCGGGTACGAGGTACCTGCCGTCGGCATCGATCTCCTCGCACTCCCCCGGCGCATCGAGATCGGTCCCCACTGCGGCGATGTCCGTCTTGTCGATGAGGACGTCGACCACCTCGTCGAGGCCGACCTGCGGGTCGACCGCATGTACCCCCCTAAGCAGAAATGCCATGACTCTCTCCTCCCAGAAGCAGGTACATCTCGGCCATACGCGTGAGGACACCCGCGTTGACTTGGTCGAGGATCCTTGAGCGACCACAGTCTGCCACGTCGGCGTTTATCTCCATGCCACGGTTTATGGGGCCGGGGTGACAGATGATGGCGTCGTCTTTCATCCTGTTGACGCGAACCATGTCAAGCCCGTAGAGGCGATTGTACTCGCGACGCGACGGAATGGCCGCACCCTCCATGCGCTCGAGCTGCACGCGCAGCATGTAGACGACATCAACTTCCTCGATGACCTCATCGAGGCTCGCGGTCTGCGGGCAGCCGAACCAGTGGGGGTCATCCACCTGGAAGGTCGGAGGCCCCACGAGCGTGACCTCGGCACCCATGGTTCTAAGAGCCGGGGTCAGCGAGCCGCATACGCGGCTGTGCGCGAGATCGCCCACGATGGCCACCTTGAGGCCCTCGAGGTGGCCAAAGTGCTTACGGATGGTGTAGAGATCGAGCATGGCCTGGGTGGGGTGCTGGTGCTTACCGTCACCGGCGTTGATGACGATGGCATCCGTGTTCTCGGTGATCTTCTGGGGCGTCCCCGCGAGGCGCGCTCGACAGACGAACATGTCGACGTTCATGGCGTCAATGGTCTGAATGGTGTCGGCGAGGCTCTCGCCCTTCACGACCGAGGAGGTCGAGCCACCCATGGAAATACTGTCAGCCGAGAGGCGCTTCTCCGCGAGCTCGAAGGAACTCTTGGTGCGCGTCGACGGCTCCAGAAAGAGGTTCACGATGGTACGACCTCGCAGTGCGGGCACCTTCTTGATGGTACGGGCATTGTTCACCGCCTCGAGGGCCCGGGCCGTGTCGAGGATCTGCGTGATGTCATCGGCAGTCAGGCTGTACGTGTCGATGAGGTGCTTGACGGAGAGCATCTACTTCTCGCCCCCCTCACCCATGGCAGCCGACACGTCCCAGATCTCAACGGAGTCGCGATCGTCGAGGGGTCTTACGCACACGCGCACGTCCTCCTCGTGAGACGACGGGACGTTCTTGCCCACGAAGTCGGCACGGATGGGAAGCTCGCGATGTCCGCGGTCTATCATGACGGCAAGCTGCACCGTGTGGGGACGCCCGTAGTCCATGAGGGCGTTGAGGGCCGAGCGGACCGTACGGCCGGTGTAGAGCACGTCATCGACGAGTACGATGTCACGCTCATCAACCGAGAAGGGAAGGTTGGTGGAATGAACCACCGGGGCGATGTTGCGAGTGATGTCATCGCGATAGAAGCTGATGTCGAGCGAGCCGAGCTCGGGGCGCTCCCCCTCGATCTTTGCAATGGCGTCGGCGAGCCTGTTTGCCAAGGTCTCCCCTCGCCTGATAATGCCGACAAGGGCGAGGTTCTTTGACCCCTCGTTGCGCTCGATGATCTCGTGGGCGATGCGCACGAGCGCCCGCGACATCGCAGGTCCATCCATGATGGTGGCCTTGCATGTTTCCTCCATGGGACTCCTTCCCAACATAAGACACCTCGGCCAAACGAAGTCGGCACAGGACGCCCACCTGAACAAGGACTCCCCGAGGGGCTTCTCCACCCTCACCCTGCCTTGCGGGCATCCCGTGCCGCGCTTAAAGGACAGATACACTATAGCAAAGCGAAGCAGCGAATCAATGGGGGCGAAAAAGTCCAAGATATGGCGGGCACAGGAGCCTATCCCCCCATTCGCTTGAGGTAGTCCTTCCAGAATGTGACAGAGGTGAGCTCGTCTCTCGCCGCTGCCCACGCAGCGCGAACCTCCTTCCTGCGACGGTCAAACTCCCTCATGACCCTATCGAACCTACGAGAGAGGTCACGCGCTCGCTTACGGTCGAACCTGCGCAAAATGCCTTGCGTGCCATCGGGAGTGATTGCAAGAAAACGGGTGTGGTTGCGCATGGCGTCAGGAGCGTATGACCATCCGTCATAGGGAATCACGGCTATCGAGTTTGTCGTGACGAACCCCGGCATCCTCTGTCCGTTCATCGTCAGATAGTCATATGCACGCTTGAGCGTGTCTCGCAGATTGGGGTAACTCTTCTGCACGAGGTCTGGCCTATAGTCCAACGCCGCGACCTCTGGATCGTCAATCTCCTCGATAGGTAGGAGCCTCTCGTTGACCTCAGCCAACTCAGCTATGAGTTTTGAGCCATCCACATGCTTCAGGTACTCGGGACCCTTGAGATAGTCCTCGATGGCACGGATCGTGACCTCGGCACCACTGTAGTAGAAGGTCTTGAGGTCGTGCTCGAAGTTGATTTTGCACGTCCTTCTGAAGTTAACGTTAGAGAAGACCCCTGTCGTTGATTGGTCGATGAGGGAGTTTCGGAGGACCTGATAGCGCTCAAGGTGCGCACGAAACTTGTAGGCCAGGGTAAGGTGCCAGATACAGATGCCGTTCATGGACATGAACCTTTTGGTGCAGCGTGCACCATACTCCGCATCATCGCAGCGAATGAACAACGGGAGGGGCAAGCCCTTCCTCTCGATCACGCTCATCGGGATGCAGCAGTACCACCACCCCGCGTACCTGTTGCTGACGTGCGCCTCGAGCGTCTCCTGGAGCACGATGGATTTGAGCTTGGAGAGATTGCGGGCCTTCTTTGTGGGCCCATACAGGCCATCGTCTGCGCGCACGCAACCGACGTCCTCATAGAAGCGATCCTGTTGCTCAAAGGAGAGCATGGCACCAGAGAGGAAGGCCTCTTTGTAGTCATCCCTGACGAGGGAGAGAAGGTTGAAGCTACGCTTCACGCTCTCAGGGGAGACCTGCACATCATCATCCATGAGGATGACGTGGGTGGCCTTGGGCTCCTGCTCGCGTGCCTCGATCATGCCACGCGCGAAGCCCCCCGCACCCCCCACGTTTGGGTTAGGATGCACGACCACGCAGTCACCCGTCAGTCCCTTCGCATCGAGGGTCCTGCCGTTGTCGATGACATGCATGGTGAAGTGTCCGCCGATGGCCTCATGGCTGTGTCCAAGCTCGCGCCTCAGGAGCTCTATGTTGGGGATGACGAACTCCTCCTTCTTGAAGGTCGTCGTGGCCACGGCAAGCTCCACGGGGCGAATCATAGAGTCATCCACCTGAGAGAAGTAGTAGGCCTCCTCTATCCTCACGGGAGATGAGGTCGTAAGCTCAAAGGAAAGGAGGGCGGCATCCGTTTCGGGATAGGAAAAGTCGATGTCCGTCCTCTCCCGTGCGCTCACTGTGCGCTCTGCGTACACGACGCGCTTAGGGTAATCCGGCGTGACCTCGTAGCCGACATAGGTGATGGTGAAGTTGCCCGTCGCGCGCACGCGCAGCCAAACGTTGTCAATGTTCGTGTACCTTCGCCACTTCATGTTCGAGAACGCATTGAAGTACGTGGCAAAGTCCCAACGGTCGCACGAGGGCTTCGAGAAGACCATGGCATCCTCCCCGTCGCTAACGGGCACCTTCGAGCAGCGGTGGTAGAGATTGGGATATGCGACGCTTCGTGACGAGTCCTTCATGAGAACGTTTGCAAGCCTGAAATCAACCCTCATGAAATTTCCCCTTTTGCATGTGATCCAAGGCGACTGCCTTGGCGTATGGACCATGACACTATACATGAACGCGGTACGAACGTGCGGTCTTCCGCATAAACACGCGCTTACAGCTGAGCCCAGGCGCTGCTGATGGCCATCACCGCTGTGACGGCGCCTCGTGTCCAAGGGTCTGCGGCACGCCTGCGCTCGTTCGGGCAGCTGCGCTAGAAGCGCGAGCGCACGACACGTCGAACGCAATTGGCGAGCCCGCGCCTTCGCAGGTAAAACAGGGCAAGCTCGCCTCTCGAGAAGGCAGGACCCCCTTCGGCCGCCGCCCTTCTGACAGAGCGAACGAGGGGGCGCGTCGCTCGGTCGGCGACCGCATCCACCCCGCCCACGAAGTAGTCGTCCATGCGCCTAAGGAGCGGAAGGAGGACGGGACCCTGACTGGCAGGCGGCAGGCGCGACACGTCAAGCGCCAAGAGGTCGAGGACCCAGCTCAGGAGGTCTGACGGGCGGACGTCCTGCCACCCCTGCGCCTGCCAGTCGTTAAGGATCGCGATGACGGCAGAGCGGTGCTTGTCAATCTTGTCGGCGAGGTCTGAGGACGCGTTGCTCGCGGAGTGCATCATCGAGGCCCCGTGCATGCGATACCGATAGAGTTGGTCTGGGGTCAGGACCGTGCGGCGGGATCGAGGATAGACATAGAAGCAGAGGTACTGGTCATCACCGAGCGAGAGGGACGGATCGTAGCGTACCCGCTCCCGACGGACGAACTCCCTAGAGAATGCGAGGCGCCAGGCAAAGGGACGGGCGTGGTCCTCATAGAGGACGGCAGGATCGAAGCCCTCATAGACCCTGGCGCGCGGGCGCAGCTCGCCGACAAGCGCGGGTGGGGTAGCCGAGTGGGGCTCGCAGGAGAAGCCAAAGCACAGCAGCTCTGGCGTGTACTGGTCGAAGCGGGCTGCCACAATCTCGCACGCGTTCGGCTCAAGCATGTCATCGGCATCAACGCTCATGATCACAGAGCCCCTAGACGCCTCGATGCCACGGTTGCGCGCAGCCCCCGCCCCCGCCCGTCTTTGCGACACCAAGCGCACGCGACCGTCACCGGACTGATAGCGTTCCACGATGGACGCCGAGGAATCGGCGGAGCCGTCATCCACCACGATCACCTCGAGATCGGCAAGGGTCTGCGAGAGGATGGACTCAAGGCAGGCTCCGATGTATCTCCTTGCGTTGTAAAGTGGCACCACTATCGAGATGCGCGGCATGGCCGACTCCTGTTCGCCCGCTCACGCACCGCCTCCGCCAGAGCCACAGGGCCACCGAGCGCCAAGGCAAAGAGGGGCCTGTTACCAACGAGGGAGGAGCGTCTTTTCGCGTAGGCAACGGGATCTTTCATGAGGCTTCTCAGGTTTCTCGCCTTCCATGCCGCCCAGCGACTCCACTCCAGCCTGCCCGCACAATCCGCCTCAGAGAACTCATGCGCCGCGCGCCGCGCGAAGTCGACCTTAAGCCCTGGGGCCAGGCGATCGAGGTTCCAGAGGTACGCGTTGAGCTTGGCGACCTGGAAATCATGACAAAGCCTCGCTGTGAGGGAGTCTTCGGGTCGCTCGTCGAGCCAACGCCCTATCTCTAGGAACTCTCCGCAGACCAAGCTGGCCCTCTCGACTGAGTTTACGGACGATCCCGCTCGGTCCTGGCGATAGTGGACGATGGGAACGTCGCAGAACTCGGCGCACGGGGCGCTTGCCAGCACCTTGAACACAAAGGAGGTGTCTTGGAAGGCGGCACCCGGAGTCTCAAGAAAGTCGATACCTGCGTGCAGGAGGAAGTCCCTCCGGTACACGGCGCTCCAGATCGCTGGCTTGAGGAGAAAGACCGCCTGCTCGCGGCGGGGGTCAAGCAAACGGTTGCAGAGCGCTGTCGAAAGCTCGTGCTGCACGCTATCGACGCCCTTCCCTGGCCACCAGAGCGAGTAGGTCCCCTTCACGAGGCGAAGGCGCCCGTCAGATTCCGCCCTCCCGATGAGCTGGCGGTACGCGTCAGGGTAGAGGGCGTCGTCTGACTCGAGAATAGCGACGTAGCGACCCCTTGCACGGGTGAGGCCATAGTTGAGCGTCGCCCCGTAGCCGGAGTTGTCCTTGCGGACATAGACGAAGCGGTCATCTTTGGCGCAAAAGTCACGAGCCACGTCGGATGACCCGTCGGTTGACCCGTCGTCGAGACAGAGCGCCTCAAAGTCAGAGAACGTCTGGCGAGCCAGGGACGAGAGGCACTCCTTGAGGTAACCCTCGACGTTGTAGATAGGGATGAGGACCGAGAGGGTCGGTGCGCCCTCGGGTAGGCCCATGACATCCGCAGGCACCCGCGAGGCTGCGGCACGACCCTGTGCACTCGCGCTCTCCCTCCTCGCCAGACGCCTCCCAATGTAGCGCCCCGCGCGCGAGGCGGCGGGCCCAAGGCCGTGGTAGCGAAGCATCCGCAGGCTGTCATATGCGAGGGCGCCGAGGTGGCGGACCCTTGGGCAGGCGTTGTCGGCGTGTCCGGTACGCTCCTCATAGAGCGCCCTCACGTCAGCCCGTAGGTAGGGCATGCTCGAGACAATGTCGGGGTTCATCGACCTGAGGATGCGATCTATACGTGCGCTGACCTCGCCTGTGACCGCCGCGCCCGAGTCCAGCGCGTCCATCACGTAGTTGAAGCCTATCTCATAGAGCCCCCTCAGTATGCCCACGTCATCGGGACAATAGCGCTCGACTATGGCCCTCTGGTCCTCATAGCGCTCAAAGGGCAAGAGGGGGCCTCTCGTGGCGCTCGACGAGCCGGGGAGCTCCTCTCGGTAGTGGTAGTACGGAGTCTCGGTGTACACGATGGAGCGCGCCCGACAGAGCGTCTCCATGCAGAAGGGCGTGTCGGCCCAGCCCGCCCCGGGAAACTCGGGAAGTCGGATGCCCAAGTCAGCCAAGAACGACCGCTTGTAGAGGCAGGTCCAGATGGAGGGGTGGTGGCCCAGAAGACCAGGTACATCATGCAAGGTGAACGGCTGGGCGCCTATGAAGAGGCGATGGTGGTAGGTGCAGTGCTCGCTGCGCTCAGATGGGGTGTCGGGCTCGAGGACCCTCCAGAAGGATGACTTGACGATGTCAGGCTCTTTCCACGACGTCGCGAGCTCAAAGAGCTCGTCGTACATGTGTGCGTCAACCCAGTCATCCGGCTCGAGTATGGCGAGGTAGGTGCCCCGCGCCTCAGAGAACCCCCTGTTGACGGAGGCCCCATACCCCTCGTTCTTCTTGTCTATGACGCGAAAGCGCCTATCGGCGCGCTCGAAGTCACGCATGATGCCCACCGAGCCGTCTGTCGAGCCGTCGTTGACCACGAGAAACTCAAGCGCACAGCGCGTGTTGGCACGTAGGGACTCGAGCGCCTGGACAAGGTAGCGCTCGACGTTGTAGCAGGGCACCACGACGGTGACGTCGACGCCAGGCCCGGCGCAGGCGGCCATACGCTTACTCCCCGAGGCCCTTGTAGGCCGCACACACCTCGTCGGTGGCTCCCAACATACGTTGTTGGCCCTTCTCGATCCAGCAGACGCGATCGCACATACGCTCGACGAGCTTGATGCTATGACTCACAAGCAGCACCGTCGTGTTGTCGGACTGCACGAGCTCCTGAATCCTGTCCTCGCACTTCTGCTGAAAGAGGAAGTCCCCCACAGAGAGTGTCTCATCGACGATAAGGATGTCAGGCTCGGTGATGGTGGCGATGGCAAAGGCGATGCGGGCGACCATGCCAGAAGAGTAGTTCTTGAGCGGCATGTCCATGAAGTCTCCCAGCTCCGCGAAGTCGACGATGCGCCCAAAGTGGTCATCGATAAACTCTCTGCGGTAACCCAAAAGGGCACCGTTGAGGTAGATGTTCTCCTTCGCCGTGAGCTCCATGTCAAAACCCGCACCGAGCTCAATCAAGGGCGCGATGGTCCCCTCGACCTTGCAGCTGCCCTCAGACGCCTCGAGCACGCCGGCGATGATCTTGAGCATCGTGGACTTGCCCGAGCCGTTCGTGCCGACCAAGCCAAAGGCCTCTCCCCGCTTGACCTGGAAGCTGATGTGGTCAAGTGCACGGAACTCCTTGAAGCGAAGCTCGTGGCGGGTGAGGGCGATGAGGTACTCCTTGAGGGAGTTGAACTGCTCCGAGGCTATGTTGAAGACCATCGAGACGTCATCGACGTCGATGATGGTGGGGGCATCCGCACCCGGAATGCCCCCTCTCTTGAGGCGAAAGTTCCTTGCTGCGTCCGTGTTCGCTGACACTCGAGGCTCCTTGCTGGCACCAGGCGTTAGATGAAGAGGATGAACTTATGCTCGTACCTGTGGAACACGGCGTAACCGAGCGCAAGCGATATGAGGGCGTAGCCGATGCAGGCGGCATGCATCTCGGCGGTTGGCACCATCTGGTAGAGAACGACCTGACGAATGTAGGTCACATAGCAGTACATGGGGTTAAACTTCTCGATGGAGCGTAGCCACCATGGCAGCAGCTCGATGGAGTAGAAGATGGGCGTGAGGTACATCCAGGCCGTGAGGATGACGCCCCAGAGGTGTATGACGTCACGGAAGAAGACCGAGAGCGCCGAGAGCAGAAGCGAGAGTCCCGAGCTGAACACGATGAGCAGCAGGAGCCAGAGGGGCCAGAGCAGGGCCGTGAGACCGAGCGGAACCTGCTCAAAGAGCATGACGAGCGCGATGGCAATGATGGAGAAGGCGTAGTTGACACCCGCGAAGATGGCCTTCTGGATGGGGAACACGTAGCGGTTCACCTTGACCTTCTTGAGGAGCGGGGCGGCGGCGATGATGGAGCCCATGCCCTGTGAGGTCGAGTCCGCCATGAGCTGCCAGGCAGTGTTACCCAAGATGAGGTAGACGGGAAAGTTGATGATGGAAGGGTCGGAGTTGGGCATGAAGGAGCCGAAGACCGCCGCGAGGACGAGCATCATGAGAAGCGGGTTCAAGACGCTCCAAAGAACACCGAGGGCACTTCTGCGGTACTTGAGCTTGAAGTCCTTTGCCACGAGCTGCCTGAGGATGAACCAGTCCTTCTGCCCCGCCGGATACCAGGCATTCTTACCTGATATCTGCTTCGATGATTCCACTGCGCCTCCGAGGATTATGTCGCCAAGGGGTTTCATGCATAAACAGTGCAATCCTAGCACAGGCCGTCAGGGTCACCCGCTCACCCATACAAACGCCAGAGCAACGAGGCGGCGGACCCGGCGCGATGGGAGCTGCAGCCCCGACGTATGGGAGCTGCAGCCCCAGTGTGGCGGGCATGCGCCTGATTGCCACTCGACGTCACCGAGTGCGCGGCCCCAGTGCCACTCGACGTTACCGAGTGGTGCAAAAATACCTTTTACCTGCGCGTTTTCCAGTCTTAGTGCCACTCGATGTCACCGGGTGCACGGTCACGCTGCCACTCGATGCCAGCGAGTGGCAGGCAGATAGAAAAAGGCTACGGAACTCGTCCGTAGCCCTTCAAATGTCTGGCTCCCCGGGCAGGATTCGAACCTGCGACACGCTGATTAACAGTCAGCTGCGCTACCACTGCGCCACCGGGGAATGGTTTAGTGCGCTAGAAACTATAACAGACCTCACTGATTGTGCAACCCAAAAAAATCAGGCGCTTTCGCGACCAAGGAGCCTTCACACACCGTCGCAGGCGCCCGAAGTCCCGCTCCACGTCGGTCATGCGGCCGCATCGGGCCCCAGGAAGAGCCTGGGGACGCTCCCCCCACGCCCCCCGGACGCATGACGCATAGGAAGGGGGCGGCCTAGTCCTCCATGTAGTCCTTCAGGCGCCCAGAGCGCGACGGATGACGGAGCTTGGCCAGCGTTTTGCTCTCGATCTGGCGGATTCGCTCGCGCGTGACGCCAAACTCGCGACCGACCTCCTCGAGCGTACGGGAACGCCCGTCCTCGAGTCCGAAGCGCAGACGCAGGACGTTCTTCTCGCGGTCGGTCAGCGTCTCCAAGACCTCCTCAAGCTGTTCTCTGAGGAGCATAAACGACGCCGCCTCTGCGGGTGCAGGTGCCGCCTCGTCCTCGATGAAGTCGCCGAGGTGGGAGTCCTCCTCCTCGCCGATCGGTGTCTCGAGGGAAACGGGCTCCTGTGCTATCTTCATGATCTCGTGGACACGCGTGACACTGATGCCCATTTCCTTCGCTATCTCCTCGGGGCGCGGGTCACGTCCGAGCTCCTGCAAAAGGCCACGCGAGATGCGGATGAGCTTGTTGATCGTCTCGACCATGTGAACAGGGATGCGGATGGTGCGCGCCTGATCGGCAATCGCACGCGTGATTGCCTGCCGTATCCACCACGTCGCGTACGTGCTGAACTTGTATCCCTTGCTGTAGTCGAATTTCTCGACCGCCTTCAAAAGCCCGAGGTTGCCCTCCTGGATGAGGTCGAGGAAGAGCATTCCGCGTCCGACGTAGCGTTTGGCGATGCTCACGACAAGGCGCAGGTTTGCCTCCTCCAGGCGGTGACGCGCCGATTCGTCGCCCGCCTCCATGCGCTGGGCGAGCTCGACCTCCTCCTCTGCCGTGAGGAGCGGTACATGGCCGATCTCCTTGAGGTACATCCGCACGGGATCGTCGAGCGAGATGCCCTCCGGCACGGTGAGGTCGATCTCAACCTCCTCCTCCTTGCCCTCCGGCTCGTCATCGACAGGTTCTTCTTCCACAACCGCCGGCACATCATCGACGATCTCAACGCCCTCGTCGCTGAAACGCTGGTACATATCGTCCATTTCATCGGGGGACATCTCCTGTTTTTGCAGTGCGTCGATGAGTTCGCCGTATGTCAGCGTACCGCCGTTCTTCTTCCCCTTGGCAAGAAGGCGTTCAATGATCTCGGTGCCCGGTGCTTTTTGCTGCTCCGTCCCCTCCGTCATAACGCTGTCCTCCTATCGTATTCATCAGGCTTCCGCCTCAAAGATCAAAATTTCCCTGTAATTTGCGCAGACGTACGGGATGCCGCAGCTTCCGAAGCGCCTTCGCCTCAATCTGGCGGATGCGCTCGCGTGTCACGCCGAAGCTCTGTCCGACCTCCTCGAGCGTACGTGAGCGTCCGTCCTCCAGCCCGAACCGCAGGCGCAACACCTCCGCCTCGCGCGGAGCGAGGGTCTTGAGGACATCCGCAATCTGCTCCTTGAGCAGCATCATCGATGCGGCATCGGCGGGATCAAGCGCCGCCTCGTCCTCGATGAAGTCGCCGAGGTGGGAGTCCTCCTCCTCACCGATCGGTGTCTCGAGGGAAACGGGCTCCTGTGCAATCTTCATGATCTCGCGCACGCGCGGCGCACTCAGCCCCATGTGTTTTGCGATCTCCTCCGGGGTCGGGTCGCGCCCGAGCTCCTGCAAAAGGCCACGCGAGATGCGGATGTATTTGTTGATCGTCTCGACCATGTGGACGGGGATGCGGATGGTGCGCGCCTGATCGGCAATCGCACGCGTGATCGCCTGCCGTATCCACCACGTCGCGTATGTGCTGAACTTGTATCCCTTGCTGTAGTCGAATTTCTCGACCGCCTTCAAAAGCCCGAGGTTGCCCTCCTGGATGAGGTCGAGGAAGAGCATTCCGCGTCCGACGTAGCGTTTGGCGATGCTCACGACAAGGCGCAGGTTTGCCTCCTCCAGGCGGTGACGCGCGGTTTCGTCGCCCGCCTCCATGCGTCGGGCGAGCGCGATCTCCTCCTCTGCCGTGAGGAGCGGCACGCGTCCAATCTCCTTGAGATACATACGGACGGGATCGTCGAGTGCGATCCCCTCCGGTACGGTGAGGTCGATCTCGATCTCCGGCTCGTCCCCGTCAAGGGCATCGACGGGTTCCGGCACGTCGTCATCCGCAGCCGCGTCGACTGCCGTGTCGTCGACGATCTCAATCCCCTCGTCGCCGAAACGTCGGTAGAGTATTGTCATTTCGTCGGGGGTCATCGCTCGCGCATCAAGCGCTTCCATCAGTTCTGTACACGTCAGTGTGCCGCCGTTTGCTTTTCCTTTCGCCACAAGTTGATTCAATGTTTCCGTTTCGCGTAGTTCATTCCGTTCGATTCGTACTGCTGCTGCCGGCATCTTGCCCCCTCCTTTCGATTCGTTGTCCAATTCCATGAAACAATTCCTGTGTATCTGATCGGTGGAATGCCTCCCTCACAAAAGTTTATTCGTGCAGTTTTTCACGGGCGATCTCGTCCTGGATTCTCTTTACTTCGTTTAATTCGTCAATGTATGCCGCTTTTCCTGCTTGCATCATCTCCTCGGCGTGTCGCGTATGTCGGGCAAGCTCAGTGGTCAGATATGCCCGTCGGAGCGTTCCGAGTGCCTCCCGATAGGAGGCGGATGTCCGCCCCTCCCCGGCGATGGCGCGGGTGAGCTCCTCCCCTGCCGCTGTAGGCTGCGCGGCGATAAAGGCGGCATCAAACACACCGCCCGCTTCCCTGTGCAACGCCATGGCACGGAGGATTTCTCCCGTGCCCGCATCGGGAAAATCGGCAGGCGGAACCAAAGATAAAATTTCGGTGAGAAGAGAAGGATCGCGCCAAACCGCCGCAATCAGTTCGCGCCCCGCCGACCGCAGCGCATCATCCGTCCGGTGTACAGGGATGCGCTGCGCGGTGCTCTGCTGCGACGGCTCTGCGCCGCCGCGCCGCACATAGGCACGCAGCGCATCTGTCACCACGCCCTCGTCGAGGAAGAGTTCCGCCGCTGTCTGGCGCACATAGGCGGCACGGGTGACGGCATCCAGCTCTGCGAGCACGGGCAGCATCGCGCGGAGTGCGCTGCGCTGCCCCTCCACACCGTCCGTCATGTGTGTGCGGATGTGCCGCAGCCGAAAGGCGGGGGCGGGGACAGCCTCTCCCACGAGCGCACGGAACGCCTCCGCGCCGTGCGTGCGAACGTATTCGTCGGGATCCTTGCCGTCCGGCAGAAGGAGGACGCGCACCTCGCCGGCTCGTCCGCGCACCGCCGAGAGGGCACGCAGGGTCGCCTCCTGCCCCGCCGCATCACTGTCGTAGCAGAACACGATGCGCGGCGCACGGCGCAGGAGGAGGGCCGCGTGTTCCTCTGTAAACGAGGTGCCGAGGGTCGCGACGACATTCAAAACGCCCGCTTCCCATGCGGCAATCGCATCCATATACCCCTCGACGACGATCGCCGCGCCCTCGCTCGCAATCGCACGGTGCGCGCGGTCCAGTCCGAAGAGGAGCTTGCGCTTGTTAAAGACAGGGGTCTCCGCCGTGTTCAGGTATTTCGGCTGTGCGTCCCCGAGCGCACGCCCGCCGAACGCGACGATGCGCCCGCGCTCGTCCGCAATCGGGATCATAACGCGCCCCCGAAAGCGGTCGTAGACCCCGTCGCCGCGCTCGCGTTTCACGGCAAGCCCCGCCGTCACGAGGAGGTGTTCGGCGATGCCGCGCTTTTGGAACGCATCGGAGAGCTTTGACCACGCATCGGGCGCAAATCCGATGCCGTAGCGTTCAATCGCCGCCTCCGTAACGCCGCGCCCCGCAAGATACGCACGTCCCGCCTCCCCGTAGCGCGTCATGGTGAGGCAGTTGTGAAAGAAGTCGCGTGCGAGCGCGTTGACCTTTCTGAGGTCATCCAGCTCCCGCAGACGCGCCTCGGCGTGCGGGTCGCGTTTCTGCGCGGGCTTTTCGATACCGAGCTGCTCCGCCTGCCGCAGGATCGCCTCGAACGGCGTGATCTGCTCAATGAGCGAGAGAAACTTGAACACATCGCCGCCCGCATGACAGCCGAAACAGTAAAAGAAGCCGTCGTCGGGCACGACGGAGAACGACGCAGTCTTTTCGTTGTGGAAGGGGCAGCAGCCCCAATAGCGGTTGCCCTTGCGCTTCAGCGGGACATAGCCCTGCACGACGGCAAGGATGTCGGTCTGCGCGCGCACCTGCTGCACAAAGGCCTCCATCCTCGGGTCACGCATAGGTGTCTCCTTATTGTTCTATTATCATATGCTGCGAATCCCACGCGAACGCCTCGTTACGCAAGCGGTCGCGTTCTCGTTCGCCTAAATACCGGCGCACTTCTTAAACGCGCTGCGCTTGAACGAAAGAAGTACGCCGGGGGCGAGTCGAACGCTTTCCTCACTTGCTTCACTAGGGTTCGCTTAGGAGCTCTGCAAGATGTGCTCCTTGTCTTATCTGTAACATTTGGCAAAGAGCTAAAGTTCTAGGAAAGAGGGCATATTATGGCAAAGGCGGATATTGATTGGGGAAATCTGGGGTTTGGCTATCGTGCATTGCCCGAGCGCTATGTGGCGAACTATGCGGACGGCACGTGGGACGCAGGCGGATTGACATCCGAGGCGACGGTGACGCTCAGTGAGTGTGCCGGCATCCTGCACTACTGCCAGGAGGTCTTTGAGGGGCTGAAGGCATATGAGACGGTGAACGGTGATATTGTGACGTTTCGCCCCGATCTCAACGCGGAGCGTATGTACCACTCGGCGGCATATCTCGAGATGCCTTCGTTTCCGCAGGAGCGTTTCATCGAGGCGGTGGACGCGGTGGTTGCGGCGAATCGTGACTACGTTCCGCCCTACGGCTCGGATGCCTCGCTCTATCTGCGCCCGCTGATCTTCGCGACAGGTGAGGTGATCGGGGTAAAGCCGGCGGATGCGTACCAGTTCCGGCTCTTTGCAACGCCCGTGGGGCCCTACTTCAAGGGCGGCGCGAAGCCTGTGCGGCTCTGCGTGAGCGACTTTGACCGTGCGGCACCGCACGGCACGGGGCACATCAAGGCGGGGCTGAACTATGCGATGAGTCTGCACGCCTATATGACGGCGAAAGCGGCGGGCTTCGATGAAAATATGTTCCTCGATGCGGCGACGCGTACGTTTGTCGAGGAGACGGGCGGTGCGAACTTCCTGTTTGTGACGAAGGATGGCGTGGTCGTGACACCGAAGTCCAATTCGATCTTGCCGTCAATCACGCGCCGCTCGCTCGTCCATATCGCCGAGCACATCCTCGGTATGAAGGTGGAGGAGCGTCCCATCGCGTTCGCGGAGCTTCCGGAGTTTGCCGAGTGCGGCCTGTGCGGAACCGCTGCGGTGATCTCGCCGGTCGGCTCGGTGACGCACGGCGATGATGTAATCGCATTCCCGAGCGGCATGGAGCACATGGGACCTGTCCTGCAGAAGCTCTATGACACGCTGCGTGGCATTCAGCTCGGCACGGTCGAGGCTCCTGAGGGCTGGATTCGCAAGATCTGCTGATGCTTCCAATTTCGCTCCCTTTACGAAGGTGTTCCCAATACATTTGGAAGTCTTTCGTCGAGGGGGCGAAATTTTTTTGAAAGATAGGGTCAGGTCACAAGGATTTTCGATATTCAGAGAGAAATTCTAACATAGTAGCAGTGCGCGCGTGGGAAGCGCATCACTGCCTGCGGGGATGTATCAGAGACATACAAAGGGAAGCGTTTGCCTTGGGGGTTCTTATGCCGCTTGATTTTACGATGCCGACGCAGTTTCGCGGCATCCTGTCGACCATCACGCTGCTGGATATTCTCGATATTCTGATTGTGGCGTTCATTCTCTACCGCGTCTATGTCATGCTCGAGGACACGCGTGCGATTACGCTCGCAAAGGGCATCCTCGTGCTGCTTGGTGTGACGGTGGTGGCAAGTTATTTCGAACTACATGTGATCTCGTGGCTCCTGCAGAAGTCCGTGACCCTGCTCTTTGTTGCGCTGCCGATCGTATTTCAGCCGGAACTGCGGCGTGCGCTTGAGCATCTGGGGCAGGGGCGCTTTTTCCGTGCGGGCGGGCTCCTTGACGATGAGGAGGCGCAGAGCACGATTCGTGAGATCCGCAACGCTGTGAAGATCCTCTCGGCGAACAAGATTGGTGCACTGCTCGTCATTGAGCGCAATATGGGGCTGAACGACATCAGCGCGACGGGCATACAGATCGACGGCCTCATTACATCGGACTTCCTGATGAATGTCTTCATCCCGAATACGCCGCTGCATGACGGTGCGGCGGTGATCCGCGGGAAACGCCTCATCGCGGCGGGCTGCCTCCTGCCTCTGACGGAGAACCGCAGTCTCTCGACGGAGCTCGGGACGCGTCATCGCGCTGCAATCGGACTTTCCGAGCAGTGTGATGCCCTCGTCGTGGTTGTGAGTGAGGAGACGGGGACGATCTCGATTGCGGAGAACGGACGGATTCATCGTCACCTGGACGGGGATCAGCTGACCCATATCCTGACACCCGCCTTTGCCTATAACTCGCGTTCGTCTATTTGGGAAATCGTTCGGAGCTGGAGGAAGAAATGATGACAAGGCTTCGGAGTATTGTGCAGCATAATCTGCCCGTGAAGATTGCGGCGGTCATTGTGGCGATTGTGCTCTGGCTCTATGTAATGAACGATCAGAACCCGGCGATTGACGGCAGCTATACGGTACCTGTGACGATCGAGAATGCGCCGGACGGCTATCTGATGAATGCCGCTGCAAATACGGTGACGATCCGCGTGCGCGGGCCGCGCGCTCTCTTTGTTGCGGCAGACCGCAGCGACTTCCATGCGCACGTGAATCTCGTCGATTTTACAGAGGGGGATAAGGAGTATGCTGTGGAAACGGCGATTCCGTATGGCTTTGAGCTTGTGAATGTCTCTCCGGACAAGATCAATGTGAATCTGGACCGCCTGATTCAGAAGACGTTCAAGGCGGAGCTGACCCTCAGCGGATCGCCCGCGACGGGCTTCACGGTGGATAAAGTTGCACAGGCAAGCGAAGCTGCGACGGTGGAGGGGCCGCGCAGCCTCGTGAATCAGGTCGTGCATATTGTGGGGCATATCAATCTGAACGGGCAGTCGAGTAACTATAACTCGACCGTGACACTCTTTGCGCTGAATGCCGAGGGACGTGAGGTTTCGGGCATTACGCTGACACCGCCCTCTACGGAGGTGACGGTGAATCTCGCACGCGGCCTCTCGCGCAAGGTGGTCGAGGTGCAGGCAAAGGCGCAGAGCGATCTCCCGCCGCAGCTGAAGCTCGAGGGGATCACGGTGGAGCCCGCACGCATCGAGATTGCGGGCGCGGAGGATGTCATCCGAAAGATCACGAGCATCACAACGGAGGAGTTCTCCCTCTCGCATGTGCGCGAGACGGAGCAGCGACAAGTGAGGCTTGCGCTGCCCGAGGGCGTGACGGTGACAGATCCGAATGTGACTGTGGAGATTAAAGTTGGAGCAATGCAATGATTCGCGTGAAAAATCTGCGCGTTCCCTATGACAGCACGCTTTCGCTCGCGGAGATCGCAGCGGAGCGCCTCAAGCAATCACCCTGTGCCGTGCACGGGGTGATTGTCGTTCATAAGGCTCTGGATGCGCGGCGTAGGCGTGGCACGCCGATTTTGTGGATCTATACCCTCGATGTTGCGGTGGAGGAGGAGCGCACGGTGCTCTCGCGACTGCGACGCGATAAAGAAGTCATGCCTGTACCCGCCGATCCGCCGCTGATGATCCCGCGCGTCGGGGGCAGGAGCACACGTCCCGTCGTCGTGGGATTCGGCCCTGCGGGGATCTTCGCTGCGTGGGCGCTCGCGCGCGCGGGCTGTGTGCCGCTCGTGCTTGAGCGTGGGCAGGATGTCGATCGGCGTACGGCGGATGTCGCGCGTTTCTGGCAGATGGGTGTGCTTGATCCTGCGTCGAATGTGCAGTTCGGCGAGGGCGGTGCAGGGACGTTCTCGGACGGGAAGCTGACGGCGCGCAGCAATGACCCGCGCATGCGCGAGATCATCGAGGCGTTTGTCGCGGCGGGCGCGC
>ERZ772957.394-NODE-394-length-36424-cov-10.313289_pt1 | contig 36424 bp, 42 predicted proteins | sample MGYA00580682_ERZ772957 | MGnify/ENA primary metagenome ERZ772957 (study PRJEB29015, sample SAMEA2737921) | human oral metagenome | biome: human oral; feature: human-associated habitat; material: dental | place: China | collected 2025 ...
GCGATAGGTTTATTTTGGAAAGGTTCTAAAGGTAGACTATACCAACATGCCGTAACATGCTGGGGTGCGGCTTATGACGGAGAGGATAACATTATTTGCCTCTATATTGCGGAATCAAATTTAACAGAAGCCGCTCTTTATCCATACGGCGTTCACTATCGCGGCAACATCTATGATGAACCGGATGAGAACAGAACATATATGTACAATTATTATTTAAGCAAACTGGAAGACATCTATATCGATAGTATAACTACTCTAGACCTCGGCGAAAAACAGTGGAAGGATTGGCTAAGTAAACACTAGCCGATAATTTTTAGCAAGTAAGCTCTCAGCTGTAAAAAATGAAAGAAGGCAATAAGTGAATAAACCGTTGAGAATTTGTATCGTATGTATGAGCTGTATAATGCTGTCCGGTTTGATTGGATTGTGTACGAATCTGATTAATGCAGTTATAAGTCCTGAGTATTTTATTAACATAATGCATTGGGAAGAGGTCGAAAATCTCATCAGGTCTGCGGGTGCGCAAGGACTATATCAAGGGCTTGGACAGGGGCTGTTTTTTGCATTAGTATTTTCATGTGTGTATATTATCTCCAATAATGCGGAGCTGAATATATCGGCGGTATTAAAGTGGATTGTATGTATGGGGCTCGCTTCTATCGGATTGTGGGTTATCGGGGGGATTATTGCCATAGCGCTATCCGCTTTGAGTCCGGAATTTTATAAACAAACATTCATAGGAGTTCCTGATGGATATGCTGCAATGTTCCGTTATGCTTGGGTAGGCGGTTCAATTTGGGGGATCACCTTCGGCGGAATTATCGTTATGATAATCGGTACGGTGCTCTTTAGAAATATGAGCAAGCACTGTAAAGGAAACCTGAAATGATCAACAGAGCGTCTGCATGACAGTGCTGACATATTGTGTGCACCGCCATCTGTGATGGTATTAAGTTTATTATATAAAACTATGCAGAAACTAATTGCTTATATTCCATAATCGCAACTTCCTGCCCCGATGTAAAACAATTATCTGCACGATTATAAATAGCTTGCGCTATCTTAAATCAATTCAAAATACGCTGCCGGTGTAAAGATGAGTGGTTTATCAATTTTTACATCTTCAAAATCCTTATCACCTGTGATTAAAATATCCGAATCGGATAAAATTGCCGATACAAGAACCGGTAAATCTTTTATATCTCGAATTTTCGGATATTTCTTTTCATCAATTTTTTTGGGCGTCTTAAATTCTTCAAACCTGATCCCATCAAAAAAAATATTCAACTGTTCTTTTTTTAAGGGAAATTTTTTTTCAAAAACTTCTTTGCATTCTTCTTTTATGTATGAAGCAATTATTACCGTGTGCTTTTCAATTAAATGAGAAAAAACTTTAGCAACTTTAGCATTGGGAAAAAGTATCGCAGAAATAATGATATTGGTATCTACGAAAACTCTCAACGCGATTTCCTTAATTCTTTGATATATGCAACAACATCATCTTCTGTGCGACACGCAAACTCACGTTCAGCGGATGCCATTTACACAAATCTTTTTACAGGATCGATTAATAATCACCTGTAGTAATAGCTTTCCTTAAAATACTATTTATTTTTGTTTGATAGCCTTTACCTCCGGATTGAAGTGCCGCAAGAATATCCGCATCGATCTTTATAGAAATTGTTTTTTTAACGGGCGTTACATTCCAATATGCTTCATGCGCCGGTCTGAGTCTGGCTATTTGTGCCTTTGTCAGTTTGGGGCTATCCTCATCATACGATATAGGGTGATTTTTTATTTCTTCCAATCTTTCAGCCGTTAATTTTGTTGAAATAATCATAATAGTCCTCCCTCAAGTCTTTTTCTGCTTGCCGTGCGGATATTAACCGTATTCTGTCTTTCTTTTCAGTAAAAAAGACCAACACTATCAATATTCCATTCAAATTACCAATTCCATAGTATCTATCTTCTGTTTCAGAATGCTCAAAATCATATCCGGTTAAAAATGCAGGATCATCAAATACTTCCAATATTTCTTCGAAAGCGATTCCATATTTTTCAATATTAGCACGATTTTTGTCTTCGTCCTACTCAAAACGATTATCGTTGCTTATAATTGTTTTCCCCATTCCCATATTATCCCCCTTTTTTAATATTATAGACTTTTCTGTCGTATTCGATATGCTCCATCAGTTACCTTGATAATACAGGTTATATATTGTATCATCAAGATATGACAGGCAAGGAAATTATGAAACGCTTAAAACAACATGGGTGGGCCCTTGATAGAATAAAAGGGAGAAATATGACGTACTATTGCACATTAAAACAGGAAGATAATGTCTATTATGTAGCTTTTCCTGACTTACCGGAAGTGGTTACATTTGGGAATACTGAAAAAGAAGTCTTGGAGATGGCTGCAGAAACATTAAATGGAGTCTTGGAAAGTGAGACCTCACGGGAAATATCGATACCGTTGCCTGCATTTCATTCGGAATATGCTGTAGAGGTTGAGCCGAATATTGCTTTTGCGCTTATGCTGCGTAAAAGACGAGGAGAAAAAACACAAAGCGAAATAGCTGACAAATTGAATATTTCATATCAGCAATATCAACAACTGGAGAATCCGAGAAAAGCGAACCCGACGCTGCGGACAATCGCAAAGTTGCAAAAGGAAACATCTAAAAACTTTCATTTTTAGATGTTCCTATATGGTTAGGTAGAAGAGCTTAATCTGCAAGGCGCATCGGGTGTCGTAAATGGTCATTCAATGCGCCTTTTTTATTTTTAAAGTTTTTACCGTATATCATCTGATTACAAATATTGGAAAACAAGGGGAGCTTGGAAAATCCTGCTTATATTATTATCCGGTAAAAGCGGATTTCATACAGAATATTATCGTAAAAGACCTGGCTTCTTTTGTTGGAAAAATTCTATATAATGAGAATATTTCCGGACAGTGGAGGGGTTTTGTATGGAAAAAGATTTATGCTTTAAGGCTTTGGTAAAGTTTTTTTTCGGTGTGATTGTCGTAGGGATTTTACTGTTTTTGCCTGCAGGAACATTTTATTATTGGAAAGCATGGTTATTGATGGGAATATTATTTATTCCGATGTTTTTTGCAGGACTTATATTGCTGTTGAAAAATCCCGAATTGCTCAAAAAACGCTTGAATACAAAAGAAGAGCAAGCGGAACAAAGGCTTGTGATAAAACTGACAGGATTGATGTTTCTTTTGGGATTTATTTTGGCCGGATTGAATTTCCGCTTCGGCTGGATAATAATGCCCGATCGGGTTTCATGGATCGGTGCTGCCGTATTTCTTTTTTCATATATGCTTTATGCAGAAGTATTGAGAGAAAACACCTACTTATCGCGAACGGTAGAAGTCCGAAAAGGACAAAAAGTTGTTGATACCGGATTGTATGGAATTGTTCGCCATCCTATGTACGGCATAACGATTCTTTTGTTCCTTTCGGTGCCTTTGGTGCTCGGCTCTATTATATCTTTTGTTGTTTTTCTTGCATATCCGGTGATTATAGCGAAAAGAATTAAAAATGAAGAAGCCGTCCTTGAAAAAGAATTAAACGGATATGCCGAATATAAAAATAAAGTAAAATACAAAATCATTCCGTATATTTGGTGAGTATTGATTTTACCGTACGGAGCTTATTAGGAAAAATCGAATATATTGTCCTGTATGTAAATATGCAGAGGTATTGTGTATAAAAAATACGGTTGTATATATACACGGAAAAGGCGGTTCAGCTGACGAAGCGCTTTACTATAAAAAGTTTCTTAATGACGATTATGAGGTTTTAGGATTTGATTCATGCGGAGAGTTTCATACCCCGGCGCTCTGCGTCGGGGTTGTTGATTATAACTCAGAATTGCCGTGGCAGAACGATGAAGAATTTCAAAACTATTTTGATTCCGTTATTCAAAATTATAATCAAATCTTATTAATTGCAAACAAACAGTATAGGGGCTTGCTTTTCTATGCTGTCCTTATCGAAAAGATCAATCGAAAAAGCATTGTTTGTTTCCCCCATTGTCGATGAGAAATGGAGCGAAAGCGGAACAGCGGACGTAGCGACCCGAACGGAGTGAAGGAAACCTCCGGATAAAATTCAAAGAGAATAATAAGACGGAACTTTCACCAATGGGTTATCCTACGGCAGTCATCACTTTACCGATAAAGTAAATTCCCCAGATTACTCCGCCTATAATCAACAGCCTTACCAGAGACAGAAAAGCGATGGACAATGACTTTCTTTTTATATTTGTATCTCTTTGAAAACTCAAAGCAATAACAGCAAACTTCAATAAAATGCTGATGATGGCTATGGTTAGCCCGTACCGGAAAACAAAACCTACCATAAAAAAGCCGATCTCCACACTTCCAAGTCCCAGTGAAAAACCGATAACAAAGCATACACAAATAGTGATGTCTAGGGCTATTGAGCCCCACAGTATATATTTAATGAGCTTTTCACTTTTATCCATACAAAGTTCCATACATTTGATGTTACCCTACTTAATCCAAATGAATTCCCTTGGTTTCTAAATTCTTGAGACACTCACGATAATAGCAGTCATCATGTTCAGTATATATAGGTTTGGGTACTTCAATGTCCGCTAAATTGTTATATGCCGGACATCTTCTGCCGCGATAGTCTTTGTCCAACCACTCAGGACTAACCCTGTAGCCTCGTCGATTCATCTCTACCATAATGAGTTGGTGATAACAATAAAGCAGAAACAACATCGTCTTCCGTTTGAAAGCCTTCTTTTTCTGCCTCTCCTCGCATTTCAGTTTGAATATTTGACAAAGTTATTTGAGAAGCATTTGCAATATATACTTTTCCTTTGCTTTCTTCAAAAAAGACTTTATCGCCGCTTTTTAACCCAAGCATATCTCGTATTGCAAGCGGAATAGTGATCTGCCCTTTCGATGTTACTTTTGCCAGTTCCATAAGACATCTCCTTACTTTCCTTACTTGTACTATATACTAATGGGGAAAATGCCGTCAAGCGACTGTTCAGCGGAAGGGCGGAGACGGATATCCCCTATCAGGTGCTATACATCCGTGTACAGCACCTGATAACGAGTTTGACGAAATGTCAAACTCGTTGCTGAGCAGAACCACGTCCATCCATGGACGCTTTGCAGAAAAAGAACAGCAGGAAGGCTTTGCAGTGAAGCGGAAAAACCTGCCTCCGATGATGCAGGAACGGGAAAAAGATTGGAGCCGGAGACCGGTTTTTGCGCAAGCAAAATTACGGTAAACCTCTAAAAAGTCTAATTCGCAATCCACTTTAGCGGATATGATAAATCAACACCCCCGACGCAGAGTGTAGCCTCAAAGCACCGGGGTATTAAATCCTATTATGCGTAAAAGCCTTGCTTACGCCACAGAAAAAATACGTACTTCAGGTTCAGCCGACCAAAGCGGCTTTAGCCCTACAAATACATCGTTTTTGAACATATCACTTGAAAGATACTCTCGCGCATGTTCTACGCTGTCAAAACCATGCAGAATCTGTACGTCTTCATCGCAGATCACTAAATCCTTTGAGAGCGTCCCTTTAATTGTTTTTAGAAAGGGTTCACGGTAATATTTTTAATGAATAAATTCTCAATAACTTTTTAGTATTATGATTGAACGAGTTTTTCAAAAACCAGTATATAGCGAACAGGTATAAACATCCCTGCATTATTATATGGTTCTACTATACATTGAACAAAACGCCACCCTTTGCAAGACTGTTCAGCAATAACGGCTTCACACTCATCCCATAAAGTACGGTTTTCTTTTTTAAAGCCCCATTTTTTTCGCAATGGTAATTTAATATATTCATATTCGTACATCTTACCATCTCCTTCTGGTAAACGGTTCTATGCTATAGTTCCTATACAAATAAATATCCAGCTATAGCATAGAACTATTTATAGTATAACATCGATTATTTTTATTGCAATAAAAAATATCAAATCGTACAAAATAAAATTTGCTTATTTGTTAGACCTGTTTGGAAACCCAGTGTTGCAAGTTATAAAGATCACAAATAAACGTAACCTACAGAGCGAATTTTCTTCTTTTATTCGTGCGAGGGGGGAATACCCACCATTTTTCTACCGCTATGGATGTCATCGTTAAAGAATGTACGTCCTGTATATTCTTTAACTTCGAATTTGCGAGGCAAACTCGAAGTTGAGCCGTGTACACGGAGGTACGCATTCAGAACCGCCAAGGATGTCATCGTTCAAGAATGTACGTCCTGTACATTCTTGAACTTCGAGTTTGCACTGCAAACTCGATTCTTCTGTGAACCACTGACATCCTGTCAGAGCAGTGAGTTTGCGGCACGCAAACTCACGTCCAAGCATTGACAAGGATGGCAATGCTTGGACATAGCGGAAGGGCAGAGGCGGATATCCTTTTTTCCGTTTGTTTTCCGGTATGCGGCAGTTTTGGAGCAGGAGCGGAAAAACCTGCCTCCGATGATGCAGGAACGGGAAAAAGATTGGAGCCGGAGACCGGTTTTTGCGCTGTTTGAACTTCTTCTGCTACAATGGTTAAAACAGTGCAAAAAGCCGCCCAAATATTGACATAATGACATAAAAAATTGAAACTACACAGATAAATAGATGGGTATCTCTAAACACTCAGGTATAGTTTTTAGAGGTTCTCATATTTGCGTTTTAGTGAAAGAGGGGCATTTCTAAAGATTGAGTTTTTAGGGGTTCCAGATAACGCCTTTTATAGACAAGGAGTATGAGGTATGTATACACCGGTTGATCCTAAGGTGGATTTCCCGAAGCAGGAAGAAGCGGTTTTGCGCTTTTGGGAAGATCACGATGTTTTTAAAAAGTCAGTTGCGCAGCGTGAGGGGGCTGATGAGTACGTGTTTTTTGACGGCCCGCCCTTTGCAACGGGGCTGCCGCATTTTGGGCATTTTGTGCCGAGTACGATTAAGGATATTATTCCGCGTTATCAGACGATGAAGGGGAAAAAGGTTGAGCGGCGGTTTGGATGGGACTGTCATGGGCTGCCGGTAGAAAACTTGATCGAAAAAGAGCTGGGGCTGAACTCGAAGACCGACATTGAAAAGTACGGTATTGCCAAGTTTAATGAGGCGTGCCGGGCGAGTGTGCTGCGGTATGTGAAGGAGTGGCGGCATACGATTAATCGGCTGGGGCGCTGGGTTGACTTTGATAACGACTATAAGACGATGGAACCGGCGTATATGGAGTCGATTTGGTGGGTGATGAAGCAGCTGTGGGAGAAGGGGCTGTTGTATGAGGGGCATTATATTTTGCCGTATTGCCCGCGCTGTTCCACGGTACTTTCCAATCATGAGCTGAATCTCGGCGGCTATAAGGATGTACACGATCCTGCGATTACCATCCGCTTTAAGGTGCGGTACACTGTTGCGGGGACTCCTGCGGCGAAAACCTTTGGCGCTGCTTCTGCACAGTCTGCCGGAGCGCTTCCGCCGAATACCTATCTTTTGGCGTGGACAACCACCCCGTGGACACTGCCGAGCAACATGGGGCTTGCACTCGGCGCGGATATAGACTATGTGCTGATAGCTGATGAAGGTGAGCACTATATTCTTGCCGAATCCCGCCTTGCGGCGTACTACCGCGAACCGGAAAAATGCACCGTTATATGGAAGAAAAAGGGCGCAGAGCTGCAAGGTATCTGCTATGAGCCGCTTTTCCCGTATTTTGCGAATTTGACCGTAAAAGAGGACGGCAGTTCCGATGATGCAGGACGAGGCGCTTTCCAGACTTTAATCGGCGACTTTGTTTCGACGGAAGACGGTACCGGTATTGTTCATACAGCGCCGGGCTTTGGAGAAGAGGATAGCACGCTATTCAAGGGCAGCGGAATACCGATGATCTGCCCCGTCGATGCCGAATGTAAATTCACTAACGAAGTTTCCGACTACCAAGGCCTTTTTGTAAAAGATGCAGACAAGCAAATTATGGAAAGGTTAAAAACCGAAGGTAAGCTCTTTAAGAAGGCTCAGATTTTACACTCCTATCCGCATTGCTGGAGATGCTCAAGCCCATTGATATACAGGGCAGTGGCAAGCTGGTTTGTTTCGGTTACAAAGATAAAGGATAAGCTTCTTAATGCTAACTCAAAAATAAATTGGCAGCCCGACCATATAAAAACAGGCCGCTTCGGGAAGTGGCTTGAAGGAGCCCGAGACTGGGCTATCAGCCGAAACCGATATTGGGGAAACCCCATTCCTATTTGGAAATGCCCCGATTGCGGCGAAACAATTTGTGTGGGAAGTAGGGAGGAATTAAAAGAGCTTTCAGGCGTATTCCCTGAAGACATGCACAAGCACTTTGTCGATAAGATAAGTATTCCCTGTAAAAAATGCGGCGGAACGATGAAGCGTGTGCCTGAAGTTTTGGACTGCTGGTTTGAGTCGGGGTCGATGCCTTTTGCTCAGCTGCATTATCCTTTTGAGAATAAGCAGAAGTTTGAGCAGAACTACCCGGCGGATTTCATCGTCGAGTATGTCGCTCAGGTGCGAGCCTGGTTTTACTATGTCCATGCGGTCAACACGACGCTAGCCAGTATCGGGGCGTTTGGTGCTGAGCGGGCTAAGCCGACAGCTCAGATGAATGCTTATCGCAATGTCATTGTCACCGGTGTGATCGCCGGTAATGACGGGCGCAAGATGAGCAAGTCGCTCGGTAATTATACCGACCCTAATGAGCTGATGGATCAGTACTCGGCAGATGCGTTGCGCTTCTTGCTGCTGGCGTCGCCCCTCCTAAGTGGTGAGGACTATGTCTTGCTCGATAAGGATGTCTCAGATGTGGCTCGCAAGCTGGCTATGATCTGGAACATGTATGATTTCTTCACCATGTACGCCGAGGTGGACGAGTTTACATTTCCGTACAATACAGTGTCTTCGGATGCGTTTCTCGTTCACCGTATCACCGATACGTCTCACTCCGATACTTCCGAATCCTCGTCTCGCACCGGGACTGAGAACTCGTTTCGGATTAGTGTCGATATCGATAAATTATCCAACCCGCTTGATCGCTGGATAGTCTCTCGGGTGCATCAGTTGACTGACCATGTCGCTAAGTTTATGAATCAGTACAATATCCCCGATGCCCTTAGTGCGGTGATTCCTTTCATCGACGATGCTTCTAATTGGTACGTTCGGCGTAGCCGACGTCGCTTCTGGAAGAGTGAGGATGACGCCGATAAAGCTCAGGCATATCAGACGTTGCATTACGTCCTGGTGCGTCTGAGTCTGGTACTGGCACCGTTTACACCTTTCCTAGCTGAGGAGCTATATCAGCACTTGACTGGCGGTGAGTCGGTTCACTTGCTGGACTGGCCGACCGACAACCCGGTCGACGAACGAGTCTTAGCTGACATGCGCCGGACCAGAGAGCTGATCGCCGGCGGGCTGGCTCTGCGGATGGAGCGAACCGACGACTACGGTCAGATCAAGATCCGTCAGCCGCTTAGCTATGCTAGCTATACAGGCGAGAGGCTAGGCAGCTACTACGAAAAGATCATGCAGGAAGAGCTCAACATTAAAAGAGTTAGCTGGGTGGAAGATCTGGCGAAGTATCAGGTGTCGGGTGTGGTCAATGAGGCTGAGACCGAGACGTGGCTAGAGCTGGACAAGCACCTCACGCCTGCGCTAGAGGCGGAAGGGCTGTCTCGTGAAGTCATCCGGGTGGTACAGAAAGCTCGCAAGGACGCCGGGCTAAGTGTGGACGACCGAATCTTACTGACACTATCGACCGATGATACCAAGCTAAACTCGGCGATCGATACCTGGAGCGATAGCATCATGGCGGAGACGCTGACTACCGCTTCACTAGCGGAAGATCAGTCGGCTGATTATACGACGACAGTTAAGGTGGCAGGCTCAGCCCTGAAGCTTGAGCTGGCTAAAGCGGAAGTGAGGAAGTAGTAGTGAACGAAGTGGTGGGGCAGCCAGTAGCAAGTAACGGGCATCGGCGGCGGGGGCTATCGATCATAGCGACACTGATCATCTCGCTGGGAGTCGGCTTCGTCGTCTGGCATATCGGCTCAGTGGTAGATTGCAATAAGGCTCTTGGTGGCTATCGTCAGCAGAAGCAGGCACTGGAGCGGGCAGTCAGAGACAGCGCCGACCAGACTAAGGTGACGGTCGATGATGTGCCGACCGGGCAGAAACAAGCGGTCGAGCGCCTGCAGGCTGATATAAAGAGGGCTCAGACACTACTTAATAAATCAGTCGACGAGCATCAGTGCGCCAGTACTAATCAGACGGTCGCCATCACTGAGGCGGAGGTGAGACTACAGGCTAGCTCGGGTGAGCTGAAAGAGCTGGCTGGTCTGCTGACGACCGAGGCAGAGATAGTCAAACAAGCCCGCCACGCCAAGCAGCTCAACGACGCTCGGGTGGCGCTGCGCTCGACTATTCTGTCGGCGAAGCGGTTAGCCGGTAGTCAATGGATGCGAGCCGAGACTCGGACTAAGCTTAATCAGACTATCGCTAATGCTAGCACCTACCTGGAGAGTACAAACGTGGCTAGCATCGGGCAGGCTCGCCAGCAGATGGATAGCTTGATCGATCAGATCAACCAGCTGATCTCGGCGACTAACGCTGAGCTACTCCAGATAGAAGAGCGTCTGCGAGCGACACCGACGGTGGCAGACGGTAGTGGCAACTACACTCAGTCGGCAACTAATATCGTCAATGCGGCGGGGCTAAAGGTGGTCTGGGGACTGGAGCAGATGCGGGGCTACTGCGCTATCACTGAGCAAAATATTGCTAGCTGGATGGCGGCCTTTTGCACCGGCGCCCCGGGCAATGTCTATATCAATAACCGGATGAGCGCTCGGGCTTCTTTTGACCGTTATTTTGCCGATGCTATGCGCCACGAAGTGGGGCATTATCTGATCTTTCGGCGCTGTGGCACGACCGAGCCTGCTTCGATCGGTAGCCAGGCTAATGCCGAGTCGACGGCCAGCTCATATGCGGTGCTCTACCTGGGGGCAAATGCTAATACGCTGAACCGAGCCACCGATGCCCGCTACCACATGGACGAGCTGTCCGACCAGGCTGCCGCCCGCATCCACGCCGGGCAGTGCGAGTGAGACAACTCATCAATTAATCTTAGACAAGTAATGGGTGATGTATCATGCTGTGACCTGTCTAGCCGATGTTGGTGAAACTAACTAATCATAATAAAGTATGATTGCGCAACTCCCTTGCCTAAGCGAGTATAACGTTAGGCATCATGCTGTGGGATTGACAAATCTACCATAATATATCACAATATACCACGTAAGCCTCTTATACTTACGTACATTTCTAGGCTAGTATCACCGCAACCAATTGACTAGTATTCACTTCTTGGGCTAGGCCTAGTTTTCGCCCGCCACTCTTTCTATGGTATCGTCGTGCGGCGCCGTGTGGTCAGTCATGTCAGGCTGTCTTGACTCCTACTGGAATCACCAGGCCGGTATGACTGACTGCACGGAAAGGCCGTGCGGCAACGATGCGACCCATGGTCGCAGAGAGGAGGCTATTATGCCTCAGGTAGAAGAGAACATTCGTCTTACCAACACCCAGCGTGGGGGTGGGCGCTGGCTCGCCCACTTTGAGGTGGGTGAGAATACGAGATTCTGTTTGGGGCTTGACGCCCCAAACACCAAGGCACTCCAGCACGGTTTGTGGAAGGGGATGTTCGTTATCCCCGAGCGTGGGATGCCGAGCAGGGAAGAGCTCTATGAGGCTCTGGTCCTGTTTAAGAAGGAGGCTCAAAGGCGGGGGTATATCCCCGCAGACATGACAGACAGAGAGTTTGCCCGGGAGCTTCTGGGTAAGTTCTCCGAGGAAGGAGGTGATGACTAGCTTTTTAGCCCCGACATCTGCGGATGCCGGGGCTTCACCCGTTTTAAAGTGCGGGCTTTATGTACCATTGCTTATATGCTATAAAGAATGGTAAGGAATGGACGACAAAAGTATGACAAATCAGGTGAAAATTGAGGACTTAATCGGCGAAGCTACTGAATACGATAAAAAGCAAGCAGTGGAGACAAAGAAACCAAAGAGCTGGTGTAAAAGCGTCAGTGCATTTGCTAATACCTCCGGCGGATTCTACAGACCTAAAGAGGCTGGTGATGAGAGGCAAGAATACTAGTTTTGACTCGCTTGTCTCAACATATGACATAGGTGACTATTCTTTTACCAAGCTGAAGGAGCGGTTCAAGATTTGGACCGGACGTAGCTTTGAAGAAAAGGGCTATGTTTCCATGGGAATGGTGGCTGATAATGGCAAGTTGACGAATGCAGGTGCATTACTGGCGGACGAGTCGCCGATTCGCTGGTCAAGGGTGTTTTGCACTCATTGGAATGGTAAGGCGAAGAGTGGTGGGATTGTTGACGCATTTGATCATGCAGAATACTCAGGCAGCTTGATATCTCTCCTGAATGATGCAGAATCTTTTATCATGAATAACACCAAGACGATTTGGAAGAAGCTGCCAAACTCCAGACTGGAGCTTCCGGAATATGTCCACCGAAGCTACTTTGAGGCTCTGGTAAACGCCTTAATCCACCGAGATTACCTAATAAACGGGAGTGAAGTCCATGTCGACATCTTTGATGATCGCATGGAAATCTATTCTCCCGGTGGTATGCCTGACGGAACTGTGATCCAAGATAGAAATATTCAGGCTACCCCGTCTATGCGTCGAAACCCGGTGATTGCGGATATCTTTGCTCGGCTTGGCTACATGGAGAGGTCGGGCAGTGGACTGGGCAAGATTCGCAGCAGCTATGAGGTATCGGCAAACTTTGAGACGGGAAAAGAACCTGTATTCTATTCGGATAGGTCTCAGTTTCTAGTTACTTTGTGCAACTTGAACTACCGAGATGGTGACATGGTAAAGGACTCATCCGAGAATGCATCGTCCGCTTCAGAGATTAATCTAAGGCAGGATCAGATTTTGCAAACGATGCTCTCGGCGCACAAATATAGCTTGGGCGAGGTGGCGGATAAAGTCGGATTGAAGGAGACTATGGCTAAAATATTGCTAGATGATCTGGTGGAGAAAGGCTACCTCCGCTTTGTGGCAGGGGTAAACAGGGGCAGATATTTAAGGGTTAGATAGAAGGTGAGACCTATCTGTCTTGGGTCTGTGCCATACCCCGTGTGCTATAATGAGTCGCATGGAAGATATCATTTCGTTGTGTAAGAGGCGTGGCTTTATTTATCAAGGGTCGGAGGTCTATGGTGGGCTGGCCGGTACTTGGGATTGGGGTCCACTGGGTGTGGCGCTCAAACGCAACGTGATGCAGCAGTGGTGGCATTTCTTCGTCGACTGTCGCCCGGATATCTACGGTGTCGATGCGGCTATCATCATGAATCCGAAGACTTGGCAGGCGAGCGGCCATGTAGCGACCTTTGCCGACCCGCTGGTGGACGACGTGGTGACCCACCGTCGTTTCCGGGCCGACCATCTGTTGAAAGATAATGGCATCGAGGCGACTGACGGCATGTCTGATGCTGAGATCGACAAGCTGATCGAGGATAACCATGTCAAGTCGCCCGACGGCAATCAACTGTCTAAGGTGAAGCGGTTTAATATGATGTTCCGCACCAGTGTCGGGGCGGTCGAGAGTGACGACGCCGTGGCGTACCTGCGCCCCGAGACAGCCCAGGGTATCTTCACTAATTATCGTAATGTAGTTGACTCGTTTTACCCCGATCTGCCTTTTGGCATTGCTCAGCAAGGCAAATCTTTTCGCAACGAGATCAGCCCCCGCGATTTCGTCTTTCGCTCACGAGAGTTTGAGCAGATGGAGATAGAGTATTTCATTGATCCGGCTAGCTGGCAGGAGTCATTCGAAGACTGGCTCAAGCTGGAGCACCGGTTCTTAGAGCAAGTGATGGGTTTGCCGGCAGCGATGATTCACGACCTGGAAGTGCCGGCTCAAGATCGGGCGCACTACAGCAAGCGGACGGTCGATATCGAGTTTGACTACCCGATTGGTCGGGGTGAGCTGATGGGGCTGGCCTACCGGACTGACTTTGACCTGATGAACATCCAGCGAGTGAGTGGCAAGTCGATGGAGTATCGCCCGAAGGATGGCAGCAAGCCCTTCGTGCCGCATGTCATTGAGCCGGCGATCGGGGTGGAGCGCCTGGTGATGGCGATCTTGGCGGCGGACTATGCAGAGGACGAGGTCGGCGGGGAGAAGCGGAAGCTGCTCAAGCTGCCGAAGCACCTGGCGCCGGTGCTGGTGACGGTCTCGCCTCTGCTCAAGAATAAGCCTGAGCTGGTGACTAAGGCGAGACAGGTCTACGACATCGTCCAGCAGCACGTGCCGGGGCGAGTCAGCTGGGACGACAGCGGCAATATCGGCAAGCGATATCGCAAGGCGGACGAGATCGGCGTACCCTACTGCCTGGTGGTTGATTTCGATAGTCTGACTGATGAGGCGGTGACGGTGCGAGACCGTGACACCACCGAGCAGACTAGAGTCAAGATTGATCAGCTGGCTGACTATCTGCGGGTGAGCGAGTAGAGCTAATTGGTACTTGAGATTAAGCTTGATTTATCTACATTTGAATATGCTAATGCTTGACTAACTTAAGTATAAGTGCTATCGTATGAAATACAGGTTACATATGGGAACAGCCCATATGACCTGCGATTTGAAGGGAGGTCTACCATGAATGTAGACCTGCTAAAGTCTGCCCTCTCCGGCGATGTCCGCAAGGACATCGCCCAAGCCGTTGAGGGCGACCGTATGGTCGTTCTCAACGGTAAAAGCCTGCTCGTGGAGCAGGAAGGAGGTGAGACTGCGGTGTACCTCCTTCGGCGGTACACCGTCGACCCCGGGGATTTGTACATGTACAGGTTCGAGAAGGAGTAATCCTTTTTGAACCCCCGGGGGTATTTTTAGGCGCTATCTTGCGAGATAGCGCCTTTTTCCTTTGCCGGAGCGGGATTGACAATTCGTCATTATATGTTACTATATTATCGCCTGGTATGGATATGGAGTCGCCATGTCTAGCCAGCTAGTGAAAGGGGTCTGCCATGAAGGTAGACGATATCAAAGTTGCACTAAAAAGATCGGATGAGGCTCATCAGAGCGTCGCCAGAGCCCTTGAATATGACCGCATGGTCCTATTCAAGGGATCCCTCCTGCTCGTGGAGCAGGAGGATGGCTCGATGAAGCAATTCCATCTGGGGAGATACCTTACTCCCCAGGACAAGGGGTTAGGGGGTGTGAAGCCTTACTACGTCGAGGTTGAGGAATAACCTCGACGTAGCCCACCCCCCCATAGGCGCTGTCTTGCGAGATAGCGCCTTTTTCCTTTATCAAACTTAATCTCTCAGGCAACCGATTGGCACGACCAGCACCCCGTCAGGGCGTCGGTAGGCATAGCTGGATATACCAGAGAGGATCATTAGGCAGGACGGCTCTTTCATCTGCTCGACATCAACGATCTCACTAAACTTGAGCAGATTCTCAGCAGCTTTATCAATAGTCGTTTGGTCGGCGCCCAGCTTGATCTCGATAGCACCCCACTTGCCATCGGCGAGATGGATGATGGCGTCGCACTCTAGACCATTCTTATCTCGGTAGTAGAATAGATCACCGTCCAGGCTCTGAGCGTAGACTTGTAGGTCACGCAGGGCGAGCGACTCAAAGATCAGCCCAAAGGTATGAAAGTCGGCTAGTAGATCTTGCTCGGAAGCACGCAGGGCGGCGATGGCTAAGGAGGGGTCGACGAAGTTGCGTTTCTTGCCGGTTCGAATCCGGGTCTTACTGCGGAGCTCGGGGTACCATGCCTCGATATCGTCTGTGATATGAACTTGCTCCAGCGTAGCCAGATACGACGAGATAGAGGCGTCGCTAACTGACGACTCGCTGTCGCTCCTGGTGTCCTCTAGGATGGTGCTGATATTAGCCGGGGTAGAGATATTGCGGGCTAGACTACGTAGCAGTACTCTCATCTTGGCAGGGTTGTGCGGCGTGACGTCGCTGGAATTGATGCTGCTGCCAAGGATAGTATTCAGGTAGTCTCTGGCTAGCTTATTGGGCTTGTCCGGCTGACGCAGTACGTTCTCCGGCCAGCCGCCTCGGGCGGAAAGATAGGCGATATCCTCCAGTCGGAAGCTGGCAGAGCCTTGAATATCGTCGTGTCCGTCGAATATGTCGCCCAGCGAAACTTCGCCAGTCGAGTCGCCTGATTCATATAGGCTCATTGGGCGCATCATCAGACGGACGATCCTGCCGGCTCCGGAATGCTTTGGCTGATTGCGACGAGGCGTGGCAGAGCCGGTCAAGATGTACTGGTTGGTTAAGCCGGTTCGGTCAACGTCGTAGCGTACGGCATCCCAGAGCTCGGGAGCATCTTGCCACTCGTCGATCAGGCGAGGCTTGTCACCGCTGAGCAGTAGGCTGGGCTGATTGACGGCGATAGATAAGTTATTCTGGCGGGTGTCAGGGTTCTGGAGCTCCAGCTTACTCTTAGCGAAACGACTAGCAGTGGTAGACTTGCCACACCACTTCGGACCTTCGATAGATACGGCGCCGTATAGGCGGAGATCCTCCTTGATTAGCTTGTCGACTAGCCTGGGCAGGTACTTATTCATATCTGTTTACTCCTCCTGTGGTCATTAGTTTAGCATAGTTTACGCCTAGTGTGCAACAGTAGTCGTTTGGCAGTTTGGCGCATTTTCGTTTGGCAATTTGGCGGAGTTTCGCTTGGCAGTTTGGCGTAGGTGAGCGGGTTGGGTGGGGTGACTTATCTATCCCATCCCAGATCAAGGAAAGAGTGATGTATCATGCTGTGAGCTTGCCCAGCCTCCAGCAGGATGCATAACGTTGTACTACCTAAGCAAAAAGGTGGATAAATCATGCTTTATCATGATTAGCTGGTCTAACTAACGCATCAGCTGGACATGCTGTGGGGTGGACAATCTACACCACTCATCACGCTAATGCTTGGCTGACTAAAGTATAAGTGCTATCGTATGAAATACGGGTTGCATGTGGAGAATGCCCATATGGCCTGCGATTTGGAAGGGGTGGTCATCATGACCATTGAGTGCAGTGCTATCCAGTGCTTCCAAGAGCTGGATTTACCTCCGGCTCTCTTGGCAGAGATCTTGGAGCGTGAGGCAAAGGTAGCGCCTTTGCTCTACCCGAAAAGAATCGTTGTTCAACCCCTGAAGGGGTTTGACGGCGAAGGGCTCCCTGTCGCCATTGGTGAGCCGGAAGCGTGGATCCTCCGGAAGAAGGAGTTTCTAGAGGTGGTGGTAAGTGGAGAAGACCGACTGTGTGTATGGTCGGCTTACGAGAAGGAGGCGGATTAACTATTAACTTCTTTCTCTGCTTCTCCAGGCGCTATCTTGCGAGATAGCGCCTTTTTCCTTTGGTAAACAAACTCAATCCCCCAGGCAACCGATTGATGCTGCATAATGGGCTGGAAGGTAGAGCGCTAATGCTTGACAAATGCGGGGGGGTGTTACAGTGAATACCATCAGGTTGCATATGGGAACAGCCCATATGGCCTGCGACCCGAAAGGGGATTAGCCATGGAGGCAAAAACAATTGAGATTATCCTCAAGGGCGATGCCTTTGAGGATGCGGCAATGGCTATCGATGAGGGCAGGAAGGTCTGCCTTGAAGGGGCAGAACACCTGCTTGTTGAACAGGAGGGGGGCGAATTTAAGTGGTACTATTTCAGAGAGTACCACATTATGAGAGGAAGGGAGTATAGATTGACTTTCGGCAAGGAGTAATCCTTGCCGAAAGCCCCCAAGTTTTCGGGCGCTATCTTGCGAGATAGCGCCTTTTTCCTTTGGTAGAACTCAATCTCTCAGGCAACCGATTGATGCTGTATAATGGACAAGAATGAAAGAAACTAATAACCAAGCCTTTATTGACGGTCAAAACCTGTATATGAATACTAGAGCTAGTGGCTGGACTGTTGATCTAGTCAAATTTCGGATCTATCTCAGGGAGAAGTATGGTACTCAGAAAGCGTACTATTTCCTGGGCGCAGTCAGTGAAGAAAATCAGGGTTTATATGAACTAGTTCAGACTGCTGGCTTTATTCTAGTATTTCGAGAGCACAGTCGAGCTATGATCGGTAAGAAGAAGGGTAACGTGGATACCGACATCGTCTTTACTGTCATGTCTAAAGTCATCGACGACAAGGATATGAAGGATGTCATCTTAGTATCCGGCGATGGTGACTACTTTAAGATGGTAAAGTATCTGATCGAGAAGAAGCGTTTTTGCAAGTTGCTTGCACCCAACCGTCACTCAACCTCGTCGTTGTATCGTGTGTTTACGCCCAGATACGTTGGTTTCCTGAACGATAAGGATGCTAAGAAGAAGATATCCTTAGCTGTATAGTAAAACCAAAGTAAAAAGCGGGTCCTTCTTAGGTATCTCTCCGTTCGAATCGCCCGCATCGGAATGTACTATTATCTATATCACAGATATGCTTGCCGGTCAAGTGGGTTGACAATCTACATCATCCATCACGCTCCTACTTGACAAATGCGGTGAGGGGTGTTACAGTAAATACCATCAGGTTGCATATGGGAACAGCCCATATGGTCTGCGACCCGAAAGGGGATTAGCATGAGTAAGTTTGAGCTTTCCACGGAGAGTGCCCTTAGGGGTGCCCTCTACAATGCACTTCGAGCTGGCGTCTTTCTTCGGGAAGTCGCCAGTGCAATCGATGACGACCGTAAGGTCGTCATCGATGGAAAAATCATTAGTATTGAGCTCCCGGAAGGGGGCTCGAGCGCATGGGAGTTGGCGGAGCTTTTCACAGCTCCGCCGAGCAATCCGGCAGCTGATATATTATATGAATTCGTAAGGAGGTGATGATTTACTTGTGTTTTCCAGGCGCTATCTTGCGAGATAGCGCCTTTTTCCTTTGTGCTAAACTAGTTGACAGTGGGCGAGCGTAGGGCGGTGCGTGAGCACGGCCGGGTCAGGTAAAGGAGGCGAGGATGACCAAGGTGAACAGGAATAATTATAGGCAAGAGGTGGCGGACGATGGTGCTTTGCCCTGGCAGGTGGCACCGGAGGATCTGCCGACTGGTCGGGTGACTGACATGGAGGAGGCGCAGGCGATGGCGGAGGCGGAGAAGCCACACCGTGATGCTATCGAGCTGACCAGGCGGGGTGCTTGGTTCGCTAAGCGCATGGATGCACTGGTCAAGGCTAGCATAGAGCTGGAGGGTGGTGATCCGGATGCGGTCGATACCGACACCGTGGCGATAGTGGCCAGCTATCAGGCACGGTCAAACTATATTCATAGCGGCTCCATCTCCGGCTTCGAGGGGGTCTGCCTGCTCCAGGATGTTTGTCAGAAAGAGCTTCACGATAATCTGCAGCGCAACTTAGCCGAGCGTATCGATGGATACTACTATGATGATCAGGCGCAGGGTCGCTGGCAGGCGGAGACTTATGGCAGTGATCGCCAGCAGCACATTGATGAGGTCTGCGCTAAGGATATCGCTAAGGACGAGCAGGAGGCGGCTAATGCCGCCAAGATAGCCCAGAGGCGATATCGGACAAAGCATAGTCGCTAAAGGTCAGAAGAGTATAATATATCGTCAGAGATCTGCCGGCAGAACTCTGAAGACTTTCGGGCTAGGGTGGTATAATGACTCTAGCCCGTCGTCGGGGTGTGGCGCAGTTGGTAGCGCGCAGCGTTCGGGACGCTGAGGTCGTCCGTTCAAGTCGGATCACCCCGACCAAGCTTTTTGGCTCTTAGCGGGCTAGTGTGCTAACATTTAAGTAGATATGTGCCCGTAGCTCAGCTGGATAGAGCGTCAGTTTGCGGAACTGAAGGTCGTACGTTCGAATCGTATCGGGCACACCAGATGATGATGAAACAAGCCCCGAGTGACGGGGCTTTTAATATTTGATAGATATATACGATTTTCCGGGCTTGATTAGCCACTAGCTAAGTAGGATCAAATGATGACATCAAGCAGAGCGAAGATTGCCTTAGCTAGCTGAGCTTGGAGGGCGCTATCGGCGGCATTATCGTCATACTCGACACAGAGGTCAAAGATAACGGCGAGGGGTGGATTGTCTTGATCGTAGTCATATTCAGCGATAAAGGCACTGATCCGGCGGATAGCGTCGGCTTCGCTCCCTGCTTGCTTTGCCTGTTGATAAACTGCTCGGTTCTCTTCCAGTCTGGTGTTCATGCCTATATTATAACCCGGTGCGGGGTAGAGTGCTATAATCTAGCTAATGAAATTGATCGTGGGGCTGGGTAACCCCGGCTTAGACTATGCTGAGACCCGGCACAACTTTGGCTTCCGGGTGCTTGATCACTATGCCGATCAGCTGGGAGTGCGGTGGCATCAACGAGCCAAGTTTTCGGCGCTGGTGGCCGAGGCAGGGTCAGGCGAAAGCAAGGTTATCTTGGCGAAGCCGCAGACTTTTTATAATCTGGTCGGGCAGTCAGTTCAGCAGATCAGCCGTTTCTATCAGATTAGTCTCGAGGATATCCTGGTGATTCACGACGAGATGGCACTGCCGCTGGGTACGATTCGGACTCGGGTCGGCGGATCAGATGCCGGTAATAATGGTGTCAAGCATATCATCGGAGCGGTGGGGGCGGAGTTCGCTCGGGTGCGGATTGGCTCGGGCTTGTCGACCGGTGCTAATGGTGATAGTCAGCCCCGGCAAGATCGGCGGGGCTATGTGCTGGGGCGACTGAGTAGCGAGGAGGCGAAGCTGTTTGATGCTGAGCTGGATACGGTTAGCCAAATCATCAGCGAGTTCATCAGCGGTAAGTTTAACCAGACAACTTATCGCCAATAGCCAACAGTAGTATCTTACCCGTAGGATACATATTGACACGATGTGTACTCTACGGGTAAAAATGGCGTTCTGACCGGGGCAGTGAAGAGCGTGTATTAGGACGATATATTTTATAATATAGCAAATATATGGCGTAGGGCTTGACAATACATAATGCTTGTGCTAACATTACAGCATGGAAAGCAACAAACACATCCAAAAGTCCAAGTGTAACTGCGATAACGTCAAGGCTACCAGCGACAAAAAGCAAGTTAAAGACAACACCAAGGGCGAAATCGTCAAGTATCAAGACGAATGCAAGCAGCGTAAAGTAGCGCTGATGGTCTCGCTGATGTTTAACGTCATGTTCATCGTGACCATCTATACCATCTTTTGTTACGATACGACCGGTCGTCTACTGGGGCAGCTACTTGGTCTAAATATGTAGCCTAGGGTTGTCACTCTGTCACAAGCCACTCTCCCTCGGGAGGGTGGCTATTTGTTTTATTTCATAATCCACAGGCTTTTCCACACCACCATGTGGAAAAGTGGGGATGTGGGTAAGGGCGGCTGAAAAAGACTTGCAAGTGGGTAGTGGTGGGTAGTATAATCTAGGCAGTGGAAAACACAAACACCACGAACATAAGTAAATAACTAAGCCAAACGATAAGCCATATAGTAGATGTCCAAGGTTGACTATTTCGAGCGTAAGTTAGACGACAAGCATCGTCTGACTATCCCCGCTGATCTGAGAGGGGAGTTTGCTGATGGAGTAGTGATCACCCGGGGCTTTGGTCGGTATCTACATGTCTACCCCAAGCACGTCTGGGACGAGGAGATGGAGTCGGCACTGAACGGCGATATCTTAGACGAGCGAGTAGCTGATCTAAATGTCAAGTTTCGGACCGGTAAGTCGGAGGTAGAGCTGGATGCCAAGCAGGGGCGAATTACCCTGGAGCAGCATCTACTGAACTACGCCGATATCACGAGCGATATCGTGGCTGTCAGAGCAGGTAAGTACTGGAGGCTATCGGCTAAAGCAGCGGAAGACTAGTCGGCTTATAGAATATGGTTCAAACGACCGAGTAGGTCGGGAGAGCCAAAGAGAATCGCACCTTAACAGACAGAGGACACGTATGTGACAATCAGCCAGAAGTAAGTCGCTGGAACCGAAAGGACTATTGCACGTAAGAAAAAGCTACTTTTTCTTAAAATCCACCTCACACATAAGTCTCTCATTATGCTTTGCAGCCGCTAAGAACTCACATCAAAGCGACGAATAAGCATGAAACTTAGCTAAAACAAACACCAAAAACAAAAACTGGTTGTCACTTATGTGTCCTCCGTAACGTATAATAAAGAATATGACAACACCACAACAACTCCATATTCCTGTCCTACTAGCCGACACGTTGGCAGTGCTTAACCCGAGTAAGGGTGAGCGCTATCTTGATCTGACGGTGGGCTATGGCGGGCACGCTAGCCCAATCATCGATCGGATCGGTGGGGCGAATCATGCCGTCCTATGTGACCGAGATGATTATGCGATAGCCCACTTGGCTCAGCTACAAGAGCGGGGTGCTAGGCTGATCCAGGCTGACTATCTGTCGGCGGTACAGCAGCTAGCTAGCGAAGGCGACAAGTTCGACATGATCCTGATGGACTTGGGTGTCAGCTCACCTCAGCTGGATCAAGCCGAGCGAGGCTTCGCCTTTAGTCACTCCGGTCCACTTGACATGCGGATGGATCGGACCGGCAGGCTGACGGCGGCTCAGGTCGTGAATCATTACAGCGAGAGAGAGCTGGTACGGCTGCTGACTGACTATGGCGAGATCCACAGTCGTCTAGCAAAGGCGCTAGCCGGAGCGATTTGTCACCGGCGTCGACGGCAACCATTTCAGACGACGTTTGAGCTAGCTGAAGTAGTTCGTCACCGGGTAGGGGAGCTAGATGGTGGTAAGTGCCATAGAGTTCATCCGGCGACGCAAGTCTTCCAGGCGATTCGGATTGAGGTGAATGACGAGCTGAATCAGCTACGTCGTACTCTACCTCGACTGGCCGGGCTGCTAAATAGTGGCGGTCGCTTGGCGGTGATTACTTTTCACAGCCTAGAGGATAGGATAGTCAAGCAGTTTATGGATGATCAGTCAGATGGTCTGGATGCGCCGTATTCTTTACTGACCAGTAAGCCAATTCTCGGCTCAATTAATGATGCTTTTCAGCCACGTGCCCGTAGCGCCAAGCTACGAGCCGTATGTAAAAAATAAAAACCAAACAGAAAGGAGCGACCCATGCCAATCAAAGTTAGTGGCCGCAGTTACGCTCACAGCGTAAAGGTTCGAGTTGCTAAATAACTAGCTGATATCTAGTTGCTAGCAACCGGTAGTCACCGGAGTTCACGGTGACTACCACCTATTCCAGTGTGGGTCGGGATGTCTGGTTGCAGAGTCATGCCTGGGCAAGCCGGGTGGTCGTTGGTCGGCAAGCTTCTGCACCTAAGCAAAAGAAAGAGATAATAAATAAAAACAAAAAAGGAAAGATAGATAAATGACATCATCACGACAACAATTCGTCTCGGTGCGTCCGAGTATGCGAGCTTATGCCGGTGTGGGTAACTGGGGGCGTAATCAAAATCTGGTTGAGTATCGGAGCAATGTCAAGCTTGGGCCGACCGCTAACGTCGTGGTGATCGTTTTGCTGATCGCTCTACTAGGGGTGTTATATCTGACCCAGCTGAGTAAGACCGGTTCTTATAGCTACGAGCAAAACAAGATCAACCAGCGTAAGTCTGACCTAGTGGCAGAGCAGGATAATCTCAAGGTCGAGAATGCTCGTCTGCAGTCACTGGCGAATATCAAGAACAGCACGGTGGCGAAAGCGATGACGGCACCGGCTACGACCGACTACGCTAACTAACCGTGTATAATCTAGCTGGATGAGTGCAGAAGAGCGAACGGCTAAATACAGTCGCTATCAGATAATGACAGCGATTTTCTTCTTGCTTATTGCCATTATCACACTCCAGCTTTTTCGTATCCAGATCATCGATCATGCTAAATATCAGCGGATTGCCAATAACATGCAGACTGATAAGCAGACGATCAATGCTACCAGGGGGCAAATCTACGCCAGAGACGCCAATGGCAACATCGCCCCGCTGGTGATGAATCGGACGGTCTACACGTTATTCGCCGACCCGTCAGAGGTTAAAGATAGCGAGAAGGTGCGCCAGCTTGCCACCCAGGTGGCCGGTAGCCAATTGACAGAGGGTGGACTGGATAAGCTGGATAATAAAAAGCTCCAATATGTGGTGCTGGCTAAACGCTTGTCGCAAGAGCAGGCTAGTCGAGTCAAGAAGGCTGACTTAGCCGGAGTGGGCTTGCAGGCGGACACGCAACGGGTTTACCCCGAGGGCGCTTTGGCGGCGCAGGTGCTTGGCTTTGTCAACCATGACGGCAAGGGGCAATATGGCGTAGAGCAGTTTTACGATAAGGAGCTATCGGGGACGCCGGGGCTACTCCAATCAGTGACTGATGTGCGCAAGATCCCGCTAACTATCGGGGCGAGGGATATTAGTATCCCGGCTAAGAACGGAACAGATATCGTCCTCAGCGTTGACCGTAATGTCCAGTCGCAAGCGGAGCAAGTGCTGGCAGATGGACTACGTAATGCTAAGGCGACCACTGGCAGTATGGTGGTGATGGATCCACAGACAGGGCGGGTGCTAGCGATGGCTAATCTACCTTCGTATGATCCGGCTAATTATGGCAACGCCCTCTCGGCTAATGTCTATCAGAATAATATCGTCTCAAACGCCTATGAGCCCGGCTCAGTGATGAAGCTGTTCACGGTGGGGATGGGGCTGAATGAGGGGGCGATTGCGCCGACTTCAACCTTCTTCAACCGAGCGTGCATCCAAGTGGATGATGCCAAGATCTGTAACGTTGCGAAGGAGGTTAGCGGGCGCTATATGACGCCGATGCAACTGCTGGAGCACTCGCTGAATACCGGGGCGGTCTGGGTACTAGAGCAACTGGGCGGCGGGCAGATTAACCTGGCGGGGCGGCAGAAGTTCTACCACTACCTGGTCGATAATTACCGTCTCAATGCGCCAACCGGCATCCAGCTGGCGAACGAAGTCGATAGCGTGATCTTTAAGCCAAATACGCCTAATGGCGCTCGGGTGCTCTACGCTAACATGTCCTTCGGTCAGGGTGAACAGCTGACCATGATCCAGGTAGTATCGGCGTTCTCGGCGGTGATAAATGGTGGTAAATATTATCAGCCAACGGTGCGCCTGGGCAGATTGACCGGAGATAGCGAGGTAAAAGAGGATACTCCTAAGCTACTGTCCGATAAGACATTGAGACCGGAGGTAAGTGGAACCATCCGGGATATGTTATACCAAGCTCGCTACCTGGGAGCGGGTGGTCGCTACAAGGACAATGGCTACTATGTGGGAGGTAAGTCGGGTACAGCTCAGAAAGTCGACCCGAAAACGGGGGCGTACTCAGATACCCTGACCACTGGTACTTATATCGGCTTCGGTGCCGATAAGACGAAAACGGCAAAATATGTCATAATGGTGAGGGTAGATGATGCCCGTAATGGTGGGTATTCCGGTTCAGCTGCCGCCCAACCAATCTTTGATAATATGAGTAATTTTATGATCCAGTACGAAGGAGTATCTAAATGAGTCAAGCGTTAAAGACACTAATGGATCCACTGAGCAAGATGCTGATGCTGGGCATCGGTTCGTTCATCTTGGCTATGGCGGTCACCCCGATCTATACATTCTTTGCCTATCGGCTTAAGTTTTGGAAACAGATGCGTCATCAGGCTTTGAGTGGCGGCGGGACGCCCGTCTACAACAAGATTCATGCCGAGAAGCACAAGCGCAACATCCCCACCATGGCGGGGATTATTTTCGTGGTGACGACGGCGATCGTCTCGCTGATCTTTAACTTCTCTCGGGAGCAGACTTGGCTACCACTGACGGCACTAGTCGGCTGCGCTTTGGTGGGGTTGGTTGACGACTTCATCAATATTCGCTCGCACGGTAAGGGGATAGCCGGCATGCGGGCGCCGGTGAAATTCGCCATGATCACCCTGATCGGCTTGGGGCTGGGCTGGTTCTTTTACTCTAAGCTGGGTGTACATGCTATCCATGTGCCATTTGCCGGCGCTTGGGAGGTGGGAGTCTGGATTATCCCAATCTTCGCCTTTGCGGTGGTGGCGACCGGTAATGCGGTCAATATCACGGACGGACTGGACGGACTGGCGGGTGGGCTGGCTTCATCGGCGTTCTTTGCCTATGCCGTGATCGCTATCCTTGACCAGCAGTTCGGGTTGGCAGGCTTCTGCTTTACCATGCTGGGAGCGTTGGTCAGTTACTTATGGTTTAATATTTATCCGGCTCGCTTCTTCATGGGTGATGTGGGGGCGTTTGCTCTGGGCTGCTCGCTGGCGGTGGTGGCGATGCTGACTGATACGCTGTTTGTCTTGCCGTTGATCGGGCTGGTCTTCGTCATGGAGACGCTGTCGGTCATCATCCAGCTGACCTCGAAAAGGATTCGTCATAAGAAGATCTTTAAGTCAGCACCAGTCCATCATCACTTAGAGGCGTCAGGCTGGCCGGAGACGAAGGTGACGATGCGCTTCTGGCTGATCGGAGCAGTCTGTGCGGTGGCGGGGCTGATCTTCGCTATCGTCGGAGGATGTATAAAGTAAACCGGGCTATGGAGCGGTGGCGCTATAACGCTAATCGGGTCTCGGCGGGTGGTAGCAGCTGGGCGGGGCGGGTTGACCCCGCTAAGAGCCGGCAAAATCAGATCACCGCTCGTCAGATCAGGGCGGATCTCTTTGACGATAACGGCGAGCTGAAGCTGGCCCGACGGCACCGGGCAGACCACGGCATAGTGGCGCTGGCGGTGGCATTATCAATCTTCGGTGTGGTGATCATCTACTCTATTGCCTCGGGACTTTATGGTGGCAATACGACGGTGATCAACCGGGAGATGCTGAAACGGGGTATCTTCCTGGCTATTGGCGTAGCTCTCTTTATCGTGGCTAGTCGCATACCGCTCAACTGGTGGAAAAAGGCCGGTCCATATATCTTCCTGATCGCCCTACTAATCTGCCTGGCATTACCGATCCTGGGGGCGGCTCATGTGCCGGTCGCTCGGTGTGCATTGGGGGCTTGTCGGTGGTACAAGCTGGGAGCCGTTTCTTTTCAGCCGGCAGAGTTCCTCAAGCTGGGCACGGTTCTATTCATGGCGGGGTATCTGTCGACCAGGTTGGCGAGTGGCAAGCTGAACGACAACTTGACTCTGGTTGAGGTGCTGGCAGTGATGCTGGTCAGCTTGCTGATCATCGTTGGCTTGCAACGAGATATGGGGACCGGGGCGGCGATAGTAGCGATCTTCCTAATCGAGCTGGTTATGTCGGGAATGAGTTGGCGCAAGCTGGCGATAGTCCTCGGCGTGATCGTGGCGCTCTTTGTCGTGATGACGGTCGTTGCACCCCACCGGATGAGTCGCATCTTTACCTTTACCAAGTCGGGCAACGCCGATAGCGACTACCATATTAATCAGGCGCTAATCGGGCTGGGCTCGGGCGGATTAACGGGGCGAGGGTTAGGACAATCAGTCCAAGCCTTTGGTTGGTTGCCTGAGGCGGTCAATGATTCGATCTTTGCTATAGTTGGCGAAACGCTGGGCTTCGTTGGCACGGTGGGCTTGATCGCCATGTTTGCTTTCTTGATCATGCGGATGTTTAGCAAGACTAACTACCTCAACAATATGTACTTGAGGCTGGTGGTAGCGGGCGTGGTCGGTTGGCTGGCTTCGCATGTGCTGGCTAATGTCATGGCGATGACTCACCTGATTCCGCTGACCGGTATCACTCTGCCGCTTGTTAGCTCAGGTGGAACCTCGGCGATCTTTGTGATGATCAGTCTGGGGATAGTCTTCGAAATATCTTGCTATACGGCACATCGTCGGATTGATATTGCTGAGGTCAATGAAAATCAAGGAGGGGACAGTGAGAATCCTGTGCGTCGGCGGCGGCAGCGGTGGTCACATAGCACCGATCGTCGCCGTAGTCGAACGACTACGTCAGCCGGCTAATATCCGGAAGATGGGCGGTGAGCCGGAGATCAGAGTCTGGTGCGACCGCAATTTCTTCGCCCAAGCGAGGCAGATGTTTGGTGATAATTCGGTGCGGATCGAGACTATCTCGGCAGGCAAGCTGCGACGCTACGCTAATCTGGGCTTTTTCTACCGTTGGTTTAGCCCCTGGCATATCATTCACACTCATATACCAAACTTGATCGACATGGGGCGGGTCTTGGTCGGGCTAATCCAGAGCCTGGTCAAGCTGGCTGTGTGGCGCCCTGATGTAGTCTTCTGCAAAGGCGGCTATGTCGGCTTGCCGGTCGGGCTGGTGGCGCATTGGTACCATATCCCGCTGGTTATTCATGATAGTGATACTGTACCGGGGCTGACTAATCGACTATTGGCTAAGCATGCCACGGCGATTGGCACCGGCTCGCCGGTCAAGAATTACCCTTCTTATCCTAAGGGCGTCACTAAATATATCGGCATCCCGGTGGGGAATCAGGAGCGTCAACTGAGTGGGGCGGAGCGTCGAAAAATGCTACGTCGGCTAGGCTTGGCGACTGATCGACCCTTAGTGCTGGCGATGGGTGGGGGATTAGGGGCGGTGGCGATCAATCAAGCCCTTGAGGCGATTGCCGACCAGCTGGTTGCCAGTGGGCTACAGGTGGTCTTGCTGACGGGTAAAGGTAATGAGATCAAGGTCTCAGAGTCAGCCGGTCGGTTCTTCCGTCAGTACCAATTCACCAATCAGGTGAGGCAATATGAACAGGTGGCTGACCTGGTAATAACCAGGGCAGGAGCAACGACCATGGCGGAGCTGGCGACAGTCGGTGTGGCAACCATCATCATCCCTTCACCCTACCTGGCGGGTGACCACCAGACCAAGAATGCCAAGGTCTACCAGCGAGCCGGGGCGGCGGTGATGCTGGCGGAGTCGGCGGTGCGAGAGCGGCCGTCGAGGTTGGCTAAGCTAATTAGCAAGCTGATGAATGATGCGACCGAGCGGTCACAGCTGGCAGATAATCTGCATCAGTTTGCTCAGCCTCGGGCACTGGATGATATGACGCAGATGATCATAGATGCCGGACGGAAGAAATAGAGCAAAGCCTGTAATTTCCCTCTATGTATAGTCCAGGTTAGTACGAGTAGTACAGGTGGTTTCCTCAGGCAATTACACCTCTACGTAGCAAGTAGTTTCTAATACTTTATACGGGGGCTGATAGATTCATCACATCAACCTCAGACCTGGCGCTCATAATGTACCACTGGCGATTGATTACTTGTAGGACATTGATTAGTCTTCGGTTGTCTGTGATGAATCCGCCCCCCCATGCTCTCAGCTACTAGTATGGAGTGCATAGTTTTCAAGCTGCCTACTGCATCTCCAATACAGCCCCGTAGCTCAGAGCAGGGCGTATGGTCTCCTCTTATATATAGAGAGTTCTTTGTACGAGTAGTACAGGTGGTCTCCTTACTCCACTGCTCACTAGTCCTCTCATTCTTCATCTACATCATCATTTCCCTCAGACCCGCCTGGCTGGCTCGTGCACTGCTGAGCTTCAAGCGTGCACAGTCTTCAGGAAATGACGATGTAGATGAAGGACAACAGACACCCTTTAGTGCGATAATGATTATGTACGCCAGAGTAGCTTACCCAAGCTTCCGATGGCTGTTGATATGTCTGTAATTTCCCCGGTCTCATTTCTTAGCCTAGCTTCAGCCAAAGATGAACGCTCCTGGTACGAGTAGTACAGTGTGGTTGACGAAGGCTGTTGATATATCAGTAAGTTATCCAGCGCACGTGGTAGTTTATACGGTGCCAAGCCTGAGGAAACCACCTGTACTACTCGTACAGAGAAGAGCTATATGTGGAGGGAAATTACAGACTCTTTCAGCTAATAGGTATTCATGCGGTGCGGAAATAAGATGCTATTAGTGCTATAATCTAATTAGCTTATGATTAGAATGAATGAAGACACAGACAGCAAGAGAGAGGTATCTGAGCGACGGCGCCACGATGACCTTTCTATCAATATCAAGCGAGGTAAAGGCAAGCCAAATGACGACTCTGCTAAGCCCGAGCCGGAGCACTACGGTCGCTCTTTTCTGACCGTAGCCATAGCCGTGGTGATAGTAGTGATAGTCCTGGCTATCTGGCAGTGTGTCGGAGGCGATAAGCAGCTGTATTCCATCTTGGGTGTCACTAATCGCATCAAGCAGAGTACCGGTAGCGACGACCAAGCTTCCGGCGGCGATGTCAATAAGGCGATTGATCGTCAGTCGCTTCTGAGTATGCTGCAAGCCTGCCGGACCGAGTATGACAGCTTTGACAATACCAAGGACGACAGAGTCAACAGCATCAAAGCTCCGATTATGCGTACCAACTACCTGGCCGATCCGAATCAGATCGAACAGGTTAGCGAGGTGAGCACTCAGACTGCCCGGGGTAAGACGGAGCATGCCGGCGGTGACCATCAGCAGAAATACCGGGCGAGCTATATCGACCGTTGGGGTAGGGAAGCGGCATGTTCGGCGGATAGCATGGAGCAGGTGGCGAAGAGCCTGGGTGTCAAGGTCGATCTCAAGGCTCGGCTTAGCCGGATGCCGGCGAGCAAAGATGAGTCGGGTAAAGTGTCGGGGATTGAGCCGAGGCGGATCGCCGATCTGCTTCAGCACGAGATCATCGACCAAGTCCGCTTCTCCGCCTTTGAGCGTCATGACAGCAAGGTGCTCCAGGCACTCTACAAGCAGTGGTTCAGCGAGCGGTGCGACGACAGTAAGGGCAAATGGCTGGATTCGCTGGATGATGCCGGTACAGGCGAATATAGCGACGCTAAAAAGCGAGATATGTACTGGCGGATTGAGAGTGATCGCACTAGTACTAAGATAGCGAACTGGGTGAGTGCCTTACCGATGGAGAAGCGGGCCAGCGTCCGTCAGCAGATTAACCAAGGGCTGATCGGTCCGTATTACGCTAAGAAGAAGCTGGTCTGCCAAAATGCGACGTGCTCGGCTTATCACGACGATCCCGGCCTGGCTGAGCTTCGCCCTCTTTTCTACATCGGTAAGAAGGTATATCAGTCGCTGGGGCAGGACAAGGGCTATTACATCGGCCAGCTGAGTAAGGAGATAGAAGCTATCAAGCAAGCCTCGGGCGACAGTGCTGAGCTATCGCAGCTACCGGACACCACCGGCTCGTACGATAACTGCTACTCAATTCATGCTAAGCTGAACCAGGTGATGCAGGTGCGGCGCCGGCAGGCTGAGCAAGATAGTAATAGATACGGTGACACGCACTGATAAATATTAGCTCATGCTGTGGCAAAAAGACAAAAAGGCCGGGCGTAGCCGTAAAGAACCAAAGGCCGGGGGTGGCAGACGGGCGGAGCTGAGCGACGATGATAGTCAGGCGGACTGGCGTCTCGGTGTGACGCTCAAGACCTATCATCCCGAGCGAGTAGATGAGACTGAGCGCCAACACGTCAAGCGACTGAGAGCCTTTCGTCGGCGCTTGTCGGCGGTGCTGATACTCATTGCTCTATTTGTCACCATGGGGATGTTGCTGCTGAGTCAGTTCACCGGAGTGATCTCTCAAGTAGTGGCGGCGGATGACAATATCCGCCTAACCGATGGCGACGCTGCTCGATATCGGCAGATCGTCGACGAATATTTACATCGCAATTCATCTGAGCGGCTCAGCTTCATTCGTCGTAGCAGTGCACTGACCGGTCATTTGCAGAGTAAGGCACTGGAAGTGGAGGCTGTCAAGCTGACGACCGCCGGGCTGGCTAGTAGCAAGATGGTCTTGTCATTCCGTCAGCCGGTAGCGATGTGGGTCAACGGTACTCATACCAGCTTCGTCGATAAGTCTGGCGTGGTTTTTCAGCGGAATTATTATTCTATACCCGAGCTGGCGATCGAAGACCAGAGCGGGGTAGGGGTAAGCTCGGGTAATGTAGCGACTTCGGCAGGTTTTCTGAGCTTCGTAGGACGGACGGCGGTGACAATCGCCCAGAACCAAGGGCTGAAAGCGGTGCGGGTGGTCATTCCACGAGGTAGTATTCGCTATGTTGAGATCTACCTGGCGGGCAGAGCTTATCCTTTCAAGGCACAGATTACTCGTGAGCCGGAGGGGCAGGCGGCAGATATAGCTACTATGGTGCGCTACCTGGACGGTCGGGGCATCAGACCAAGCTATGTTGACTGCCGGGTGGAGGGACGGGCTTACTGGAAGTAATTCTGATAGAATAAAATTATGGATGAAAATGGTGGTAGTGAGCAAGTTCGACCGATCGAGCCGAGGTGGCCGAATGAACCGGTAGGGCAGGTCAAGTCGGCCGAACAAACTCAACCGACCCAATCACCCCAACTAATTCGTCCGATTCACCTCTTTCAGCCATCTTCATTGGCTTCTGTTCAGCTGGCACAGCGGCCTCCGTTAGCTCCACCTCAGCCCGAACAATCTATTCAGCCGGTCGATTCAGCTCAGTCCGACCAGCCCACTCAACCAGCTCAGCCAACTCAGCTGGTGCAGCCGACTGAAGTAGCTGCTCCGGCTGAGCCAGCCGAGGCGGCTAGCCAGGCGACCGGCTCGACGGCTGAGACCGGCCAGGCTAAACAGCCCAGCCAACCGGCAGTTCCCGGTCGGCAGTCTCAGTCAGGCAGTGGCTGGGTGCGTACCGATAGCAAGCCTATCCGTCCGGCTCGGCATCAGCGGGGTGGACTGCTCTTACTGATGATCATAGTCGGAGCGATGCTGATCTTAGTGCCGGTGGCGATGATGATCAGCACGGTAGTAGGCAAGATAGCTACCTATAATAAGCAGGTACAGACAGTGCGACAATTTTAGGGGGCGAAGGTGGAGGAAGATAAAGAGAAAGTTAATTCGTCAAAAACGACTGATCGGTTGAGTGATACTGCTTCTAACGGTGAAGTAGAACAGAAGCTTAGCCTCCGACGGGAGCTGGAGCGCAGGCCGTGGCTCTTGATAGCGATGATAGTAATCATAGCGGCTCTGATCGGCTGGCTTAGTTATCTGGCTGTCGTCCCGGCCAAGAAAAAGTTGCCGACTACTGATGACTACTTTCCGATGCCTAAAGGTGCGAACCGGAGTACGATGTAGGGGGTATTTAATTATTTAATATAACACAGCATGAAAATGTGAAAAGTCAAGGAATAAGCCGGGTCGAGCCGGAGCAGGAGAGGGGAGTAGCGGGTGTCGCAAAATACATATGACAATATAATTCGTGAAATTGTCAAACATTGTCCTGAGAGCTACCGTGGAGCCTGGACGTCAGCTCGGTGTGGGGTGTGGAAAACGTGCCGACTTTCGGATTTGTTTATGAAGAGAGAAATTGCGACGTCAGATGACGTCACGGACGTCATGAGGCCGTGGCTGTGGCTCTAGTGACATCTTTTTATCTAGAAATAGAGAGCGACAAATCAAGTGGTGACAAAATATTAAAATAGCCTGCCTAAAATAATTAGTAATTATTTATCGATTTAATTAATAATAAAAGTAAAAAGCAGCTGAGATAACTCTCGGGTGAGTCGTCACTACTCTGCCGGATCTCTCGGAATATTTTACATTTATTTAGCGGGATTAGCACTCGAGCCGGCTGGTTGCCGACTTAGCCGGCCTTGGGTTCACTCAACACCGGTCAAACAGCCATCTCGTCGTAAAAGGTATATTGTGCGACATATCAATATTGGGCGCTAGACGAGTGTTTATGTGTCCTACTCGGCTAATTTTATGGATCTGACGAGGCTGTTTGATTATTTTCTCTAAGGTAATATTGTTTATCGAGTGATAATATTCTCAAGAGTGCCCTGCCGGTGAAACACCGCAACGTCATCTTTGTTCGGTATATTTATAAATAATTATTATCAAGCTCTGCTATTTATCTCTCAGTGATTTTCCGGTCGGACTGTTTGGCGCTTTATTATCAGTCGGTCATTTGTCACTCTTTGGCGGCAGTGGCTTGACCTCAGAGACAGAAGACACTATGGATGATGACGGGATGATGACGGCTGATCCATACCCGGCCCGACTGACAGGGATTATCAGCTACGAGAGCAGCGAGTGCTTAGCAATCTCCGGGTGCTACCGCCCTACCCTATGATTGTGCGACATTAAGCAATATTGCCAAAGATGACTAATCATACGTCTAAGGCGGGGTGATTTAGGCTCTCTCGGCCCGTCGCTTGATGATCCGGGCGAAATTATCGCTCAGCTGGCGGGACTGCATGGTATTGAGACTATCGCCCTGCTGACTCTGCTTGATCATCGCTTGCCAGTCGTAGCCGGCCGCCTTAAGCCGGTCAATCTTGTCGTCGCTCCATTTAAGGATGGCGTCGCTTGCCACTTCGGGGTGGAATTGGAGCCCGTAGATTACCGAGCCGTAACGTAGCGCCTCAATGGGGGTGCGGTCAGACTCAGCTAAAACCTCAACCTTGTCGGGCAGCTTGGTGACGCTGTTCTGATGATTTTGATACATCATCATCGGTGAGGTGATACCGGCAAAGAGCATGTCGTACTCGCCGGCCTCAGTTAGCCGGACGCTGCAGAGACCATACTCGGCGCCTTTATCTTTATCGCTAGCAGTAATCGGACTGTGGGCATCGCTAACTGTACCGCCAACCACTTCCGCCAGGAGCTGATGACCGAGGCAGATGGCTAGGGTGGGGATATCGTCGTAGATAGCCTGATGCAATAGGCGACGGATATGGGGGAGCCACCAGCCACCATCACTACCATCTAGACGCCACTGTCCGCCATTGATGATGAGTCCGGCATAGCCCTCGCCCACCCCGTTCTTGCCGACTGACATCCGGTCGGGGGAGTCGGAGCTACTGTAATAGATTCGCTTGGGTAGATTTTTCTCACTACCGATTCGATGGTCAAGCGTTAGCTCTTTTTGCTCGAGCCACTCCCCTAGCCTGCCAACCGGCTGGTTAGCTCCGGGTTGATGGCTGATTACTAAGATTCGCATACTGTTTGTTTAACTTTCCCACCCTACTATTATCAGCGTCGAGCCTTCTTGCGGTTCTGGCGCTCTTGTTTCTTTTTCTTCTGAGCGACTCGTCGCTCACGATTCTTCTCTGACTGTGACTTCTCGGGGTGAACGGTCGAGCGGAAGTCGCTCTCGTCGGTATCGTCGGCGGCGGGCAAGCCGGCCTCGTTGACTCCCTTCTCCACTGCCGAAGCAGCTGCCTTAGTCAGGTCGCTATCGTAGCGATCGTCCTCGACTTGGTCGGCATTGATCAGCTCCTTCTCCAGGTGGAAGACGACGGTCAAGACCTCCTCCTGCAAGGTGCGCTGGAGCGAGTCGAAGAGCTTCTGTGACTCGACCCGATACTCAACTAAGGGGTCACGCTGCCCTACGCTACGCCAGTGGATGCCCTCTCGCAGGTGTTGCATGTTCTCCAGGTGCTGCATCCAGAGTACATCGACTACCTGCATGTAAATCTCTCGCTCAGCGCCACCCAGCAGAGTAGCACCCAGCTCATCTTCCTTAGCGTCGTATAGCTTGAGGATAGCTCGACGAGCCGCTACTAGTCGCTTGCGGTCATTCTTGATAGTGGCGATGCTGCGGATCCGGTCCAAGCTCAAAGGAAAGATAGCTTGAAACTTCTCGAACTTATCAGTATCAGAGCGCTTGAGGCGGGTAGCTAGCATCGAGCTGAGCTGAGCATCGGCCAGACGCAGGATCTCGGGTGAGATGTCATCACCTTGGAGAATCTTACGCCTGATGGTGTAGACCACTTTGCGGTGACGGTTGATGACATTGTCGTACTGGACGACGTTCTTGCGGGTGTCAAAGTTGTAGCCCTCGACTCGTTTCTGAGCTGCCTCAAGTGTCTTACTGACCGGCTTAGCTGAGATCGGAGTGTCTTCTGAGACTCCCAGTCGCTCCATCAGCTGGGCGATTCGGTCACCTTGGTAGATCCGCATCAGGTCGTCTTGAGTTGAGACGTAGAAGTAAGTATCGCCCGGGTCGCCCTGACGTCCGCCGCGACCGCGGAGCTGATTATCGATCCGGCGTGCTTCGTGGCGTTCAGAGCCGATTACCACCAAGCCACCCTTGGCGGCGACCCCTTCGCCGAGCATGATGTCAGTGCCTCGACCGGCGATGTTGGTAGCTAGGGTGATAGCGCCGGCTTGACCGGCCTTAGCGATTACCTCAGCCTCCCGCTCGTTATTTTTAGCATTGAGGGTCTCGTGTTTGAGTCCTGCCTTATCCAGAGCGGCGCTAATTAGCTCGTTCTTAGCGATACTGGCCGAACCAATCAAGACGGGGCGACCTTGGTCGTGGCAAGCCTTGACCTCTTTGACGATCGCCTTGATCTTGCCCGCTTCAGTCTTAAAGATCTGATCTTCGTGGTCGATTCGCTTGATCGGCTTGTTGGTCGGAATCTGGATGACATCCAGCCCATAGATCTGCTGAAAC
>ERZ772957.398-NODE-398-length-36394-cov-7.258593_pt1 | contig 36394 bp, 28 predicted proteins | sample MGYA00580682_ERZ772957 | MGnify/ENA primary metagenome ERZ772957 (study PRJEB29015, sample SAMEA2737921) | human oral metagenome | biome: human oral; feature: human-associated habitat; material: dental | place: China | collected 2025 ...
GTATGAAAAGCCACAAAGAAATGATGTAACTTCCACCGAAAGAAGTGATATTCTCATTTTTAATTGCTATCTTTGTCCTGTCAGTTTTTTGCTTACTTGTTATTTGCAGCACCAAGATAGGTGAACTTTCTGAAATATCCAAGTGTTTTGAGAACTTTGTATCTCAGCACTTGGAGTTCTCACAAGAATTTATGCTGCGGAATTAAGGTAAATATTACATTATATACTTCCCTGCTACTGGCACTCTCCTTACCATCACGCAGATTATTGCCACAAATACAAAGGTTATTATAGTAGAGGATAGCATTTCGAATGGTGTGGTAAAAAGACCCAAACAGCCATCAACGCCCACACCAAACTGTTGGCAGATGCTTGTCGACACCATAGTGAGCAGAAACATGTGGCACAGATACATGCCATAGCTTGCCTCTGACACTGGCAGCAGGAGTTTCCGGTAAATCCATCCATCACCATGTAGCTTACGCAACACGAGAATCCAACCGATTGTCATCAGTGCCACACCAAGCGTATCGTTAAGCCATGCCGACTCCCATAATGCCGCCATAGCTACTGTGCCACCTACGGGATATACACCATTAGCACTTGCCTCTACATTATGCAAAAATCCTAATGAACAGATGGCAAAGCCTATAAAAAACGACGGCAAAGCCACACGAAGTGTATTACACCATGACATCGGTGCAACAAACTTACGGAAGTATAACCCCAAAAGCATATATCCCACAAAACCACTTAAATAATAGAAAGTGCCATAGCTATTCCAACTACACTCACCCCAAAGTGGGAATTTGGCTATATTAGGAATACCCGAAGTGCCTATCACTACTGGTGCATCTCCGCCAAGGAATACACGTATTAGAGGTATGATGGTAGTGAAAAGCCAGATGCCAAGATACACTTGTAGCTCTCGTTTACCCACACGTTCTGCCCATGGTGATAGCATTGGCATGATTAGATATAAACCCACAAGCATATACACGAACCATAAATGTCCAGCAGCATAATTGAAATTAAACACCAAATCTTTAAAAGTGCCTATGATATTATCAGATGCTAAGGCATAAGCCACAGTCCAAATGACAAATGGGACAAATACTCTCACCACTCTCTTCTTAAAGAACTCATTAGTAGAATAGCGCAAAGGAAATAGCAAATAGCTCGAAGCAACAACAAACAATGGCACACAAGCGCGTGGCAAAGCATCGAAGATTGCCACCCATACGGCATCTGAGTGCGTAAGTATCTGCGACCCATCGCCACCGAGATAGAATGGTTCGCAACAATGTGTTAGCATAACCAAGAAGAGTGCCACTACTCGCAGCCAGTCTATCCATACTTCGCGTTCTGATATTTTCATAAACCTTAATTCCGCAACACTATTATAAATTAAACTTTTTAAGTACCTGAGCAACAAAAAGTCGCCCAGGATTTTGCCATGTCGAAGAATTCACTTATCTTAATGTTGCAAAAATAAACAAGCAAAACTCTGATATGACATGGCAAAGATACAAATTAAATCTGAGAAACTCACTCCTTTTGGAGTGTACGTTGTCAAATAAAAGTGCATAACTGCAAATGTAGTTATTTATGCTGATACTTCTTTCTTTTATTCTCAAAAATTCTTTTGTTGATTGAATTTTGCTTTATAGTCTTTCAACTGACGGCTATTCACATAACTTTGCAGCCCCGTGGGCCTGTTTTCGGATAAATGTTGTATCTTTGCAGCAAAGTAAAAATAAACAGAAGAATTATGGCACAAGAAGATGTTTTCAAGAAAATTGTGAGCCACTGCAAGGAGTATGGTTTCGTTTTCCCCAGTAGTGATATTTATGATGGTTTGGCGGCCGTTTATGATTATGGGCAGAATGGCGTAGAACTGAAAAACAATATTAAGGAGTATTGGTGGAAGAGCATGGTGTTGTTGCACAGCAACATTGTGGGTATCGACGCCAGCATCTTTATGCATCCCACCGTGTGGAAGGCCAGTGGTCACGTGGATGCTTTCAACGATCCCTTGATAGACAACCGCGATTCGAAGAAGCGCTATCGTGCAGATGTGCTCATTGAAGACCAAATTGCAAAATATGAGGAGAAGATTGCGAAGGAAGTGGCCAAGGCAAAGAAGCGCTTTGGCGATAGCTTCGACGAGGCGAAATTTCGCGAAACCAATCCACGCGTGCTCGAAAATCAGCAGAAACGCGATGCTTTGCACGAGCGTTACACTGCGGCTATGCAGGGGCCTAACCTTGAAGAACTGAAACAAATTATTCTCGATGAAGAGATTGTCGACCCCATTAGTGGTACGAAAAACTGGACCGATGTGCGCCAGTTCAATCTGATGTTCTCCACAGAGGTAGGCTCATTGAGCGACCAAACCAATAAAATTTATCTGCGCCCGGAAACAGCGCAAGGCATATTTGTAAACTATTTGAATGTGCAAAAGACGGGTCGCATGAAGCTTCCTTTCGGTATTTGTCAAATAGGTAAAGCCTTTCGTAACGAGATTGTGGCACGACAATTTGTGTTCCGCATGCGCGAGTTTGAGCAAATGGAAATGCAATTCTTCTGTCAGCCCGGTACGGAAATGAAATGGTTTGAGTATTGGAAGAAGCATCGTTTGGCATGGCACGAGGCATTGGGCATGGGCAATGACAACTATCGTTTCCACGACCATGAGAAACTGGCTCACTATGCTAACGCGGCAACCGATATCGAATTTAAGATGCCATTTGGTTTCAAAGAGGTGGAAGGTATTCACTCGCGCACCAATTTCGACCTGTCGCAACACGAGAAATACAGCGGACGGCAGATTAAATATTTCGATCCCGACTGCAACGAGAACTACACTCCCTATGATGTTGAAACCTCTATCGGTGTCGACCGCATGTTCCTTTCGGTGATGTGTCACAGCTACACCGAGGAGCAACTCGAAAACGGTGAGACGCGTGTCGTGTTGAAATTGCCCGAGGCTTTGGCACCTGTGAAATGTGCAGTCTTCCCCTTAGATAAAAAGGATGGGCTGCCCGAGTTGGCACAGCAGATTGTTGACGACCTCAAATTTCATTTCAACACGCATTATGGCGATCCGAAAGACTCGATTGGTAAGCGCTATCGTCGCCAAGATGCAGTGGGAACGCCATTCTGCGTGACCGTTGACCACGATACGCCCAACGACCATAAAGTGACCTTGCGCTATCGTGACACGATGAAGCAAGAGCGTGTTGATATCGACGATTTGCGCAAAATCATGGAAGATCGCGTGAGCATCACCAGTTTGTTGAAGAAAATAAATGTTGACTAATGAAACGCATTGCATATTTTTTCTTGCCCCTCGCGCTGGCGCTCCTTGGCTTATCGGCTTGCAAGGAGGACGATAATACGGTAGAAGAGTTTCCGAATTGGCAGGCGCGCAATGAAACTTATTTCACACAAGCCTATCAGCAGGCGCTGACAGCGTCGGCCACCAATCCCAACGTCAAAGTGCTTCATGCGTGGTCGTTGCCTGCAAGTCGCAATCAACCCACCGACTTTGTGGTGGTGAAAGTGCTCGAGACGGGCACGGGAACCATAGCTCCGCTTTACACCGACACGGCGATGGTGCACCTGCAGGGGCGTCTTATTCCGTCGACCACCTACACAAAAGGAAAGGTTTTTGTGCAGACCTGGCAGACCGAGACATTCAGCCCCACGAGCAATGCACCACAAAAAGTGAGCAATAGTCAGTGGGGTGTGGGGCTCGGAACCGCTTTGATGCACATGCACAAAGGCGACAGATGGCAAATCACCGTGCCTGCCGCGCTTACTACGGGCATCGACAGTCGTTATGGCATTCCCGCAAATTCCACGCTCGTTTTCGATGTAACGTTGGCCGGAAGCTATCATGCGGGCAAAACGAGTGTGCAGCTCCAAGCCAAGAAACTGATTGGAGCGACCGAATAGCGCAGTTGAGGTCATGTAAAGGCTCTGCCGATAGGGCAGGTAAAAGCATATAAATTGCAAAAGCATGTGACGCAGTTTGACGACTGTTTCACATGCTTTTCTTCTTTAAAGTGGGGCAAATTGGCAGCAAGTGCTTTGATGTAAATCAAAAATTAAACCGCATAACTTCATTTTTTGCGTCGTACATGATTTCCCGTTCAACTTTCTTTTTACCTTTGCCACGTCTTAGAACGAAAGACAAAGGAGAATGATGGGATATCATTCTTATGAATTAAAAGAAGATTTTCATTCATATAGATCTCATAGGTAAATGCTTTTGGTAAAAGATTTGTTCAGATAACAAGGTATTAGTAAGGTAGAAGATGTAGAAGGGTAACACACTCTTTTGAGTGATTAACGAAAAGAAAAGGTTTAGTTTCATAAGGTAAGTGAATAGATTGTTCAGGACAACACGTTTTTTTGACGGAAGCATAGATTTGGAAGTTTGAGAGAGTAGACGGTTTTGCGTGAGCAGAATCGTTTTTTTTATGTTCTGTATGGATTCGAAGACGCGGGGTGCATCGCTTTTTTTAGATGCGACCTTTGAGAATCGTTCAAATTCTATTAATTTTGCACACTCATTTAAACAGATATGTTAGGAAGCAAAAGCAGCGAGAGATTATTGGCCAACATTCGCAACGGATTGCCCATGACGCAAGGCGAGAAACTGCGGCTCATCGTGAGTTTGAGTGTCCCGTCGATGTTAGCGCAGCTAACCACCGTGATGATGTTCTTCATTGATGCCGGCATGGTGGGGCATTTGGGTGCCGAAGCCTCGGCCAGCATCGGGCTGATTGAGTCTACAGCGTGGCTCATCGGCAGCGTGCTGAGTGCGTCGGCCATCGGCTTCTCCGTTCAGGTGTCCCATTTCATCGGAGCCAACGACTTTCCCAAGGCGCGGCAAGTGTTTCGCCAGGCCTATATCTGCGAGATTGTTTTGAGTTTGTTGCTGCTGGTTGTCGGAGTCGCCATCCACCATTCGTTGCCCTTGTGGCTTGGAGGCAGTGCGACGGTTGCAGCGCAGTCGGCACGCTATTTCTTTATTTTCTCGCTGACGATTCCTTTTCTGATGCTGTTCCATCTGTCGTGCGACATGCTGAAATGCACGGGCAACATGCAATTAGCCAGTGTTATGAGCGTGCTGCTGTGCGTGTTGGATGTGGCGTTCAACTACGTTTTCATCTACCGGCTTCACTTGGGGGTGATGGGCGCTGCCTTGGGAACCGCCGTAGCCTATATCTGCACCTCGCTGCCGATTACTTGGTTTGCCACTTGCCGAGACAAAATCTTAGCGTTGAAATGGGACAGGGCACCATTCCATTGGGTGTGGAACTACGTGATGAAGGCCGTGAAAATCAGCCTGCCCATTGCCGTGCAGTCAATTTTAATGAGCGGCGCACAGATCATCAGCACCATCATTGTGGCACCGCTGGGCAACGTGGCCATCGCCGCCCATTCGTTTGCCATCACAGCCGAAAGCCTGTGTTACATGCCGGGCTATGGCATCGGCGACGCAGCAACCACCCTTGTGGGGCAGACCTTTGGCGCCGGACGTAGCGCCTTGTGCCGCAGTTTTGCCCGTCTCACGGTGGGTTTGGGCATGAGCGTCATGGCGGCGATGGGCACCATCATGTATGTGTTTGCACCCGAGATGATCGCCCTGCTCAGCCCCGTTGCCGATATTCAGGCGCTCGGAGCAAGCGTGTTGCGCATCGAAGCCTTCGCCGAACCCTTCTTTGCGGCATCCATCGTCACCTATAGCATCTGCGTAGGTGCGGGCGACACCTTGCGCCCGGCCATCATGAATCTGGCTTCGATGTGGTGTGTGCGCCTCACGCTGGCAGCCTATTTGGCGCGCGATTATGGGCTACGTGGCGTGTGGATGGCCATGGCCGTCGAGCTCACTTTCCGCGGCCTGCTCTTTCTCTATCGTTTGTTTCGTGGCAACTGGCTCAAGGCGTTGGAGGAGAAAGCGCCGGCAGCGTAAGCCCAAGAGCACCCCTCCATGTACCTCTTTTTGGCTTTCGGAAAATTCCGACGCCCATCTTTTTGCTTTTTCGCCCTTGCTAATTTGTTAGCAGCCCTTCTTTTTGCTTTTTTGCCCTTGCTAATTTGTTAGCAGCCCATCTTTTTGATTTTTTGCCCTTGCTAATTTGTTAGCAGCCCCGTTTTTTGATTTTTCGGGCTTGCTAACGTGTTAGCAGCGGCGTATGAACATGAAACGGGCGCTCATTCGAAAAACAAATGAACGCCCGTTGATGGTTGGGTTTCGCGCTTGGCGCGCAGGCCGTTAAACTAAATATTGCGACGAGATGCTCTCGTTGTCGACAACGCGGCGGATGGTTTCGGCAAACATGTCGGCCACGGAGAGCTGTTTCACCTTTGCGCTGCGGTTAGCGTAGGGGATAGAATCGGTGAAAATCATCTCTTCGAGGGCCGAGTTTTGCACCCGTTCTGATGCCGGTCCGCTCATCACGCAATGCGAAGCGCAGGCACGCACCGACAGCGCGCCGGCCTCTTTCATGATGTCTGCCGCCATGGTGATGGTGCCTGCCGTGTCGACCATATCATCAATAATCACCACGTTTTTGTCTTTCACGTCGCCAATGATTTGCATGCTGGAAACAACGTTGGCACGTGCGCGCGTTTTGTTGCACAGCACCAGTGGGCAACCCAAATATTTGGCATAGGTGTTGGCACGTTTTGAGCCGCCGACATCGGGCGACGCAATCACCATGTCTTTGAGGTGGAGACCTTGCAGATAGGGCAAAATCACGCCCGAAGCATAGAGGTGGTCGACGGGAACATCGAAGAAACCTTGAATTTGGTCGGCATGCAGGTCCATCGTGATGAGACGGTCGATGCCTGCAACGCTCAACAGGTCGGCCACTAACTTTGCCCCGATGCTCACGCGTGGCTTGTCTTTGCGGTCTTGCCGTGCCCAGCCAAAATAGGGGACCACGGCAATGATATTGCGTGCTGAGGCGCGCTTAGCGGCATCGATCATGAGCAGCAGTTCCATGAGGTTGTCCGAATTGGGGAACGTGCTCTGAACCAAGAACACGTCGCGGCCACGAATAGACTCTTCATAAGAAACGGCAAACTCGCCATCGGAGAAGCGCGTCACCACTAAGTTTCCTAAAGGACAATTTAAACTTGCACAAATCTTTTCAGCGAGGTAGCGTGTGCTCGTACCCGAAAAAACCAAAAAAGAGTTATTTTCACTCATTCTTATTCGTGTTTATGTTGATGAAGTTGATTGCGTGGGGCGCTAACTTTTCTTCAACGTGCAGAAAGCGGTTGGCCTTCGGCGCGCGGGCATAGAAACGGATCTGGGGTTGCCTCTTCATTATGTTAGCGTTGAAAAACGTTGCAAATGTAGGAAATTTCTATTAAACCCGCAATTATCTCATTGCAAAAAGTTACCTTTGCACGACAAAAAAGAGGAGGAGCAGACAAATGAAAGTGGATATCGAAACATTTCAAGGCATCGTGCGTCCGATGTATGTGCTCGAGGAAGTGCGCCTGCGTCGCAATCTAAGTCTTGTTGCGCAGGTGGCTCGTGAGACGGGTGTAGAGGTGATTTTGGCTTTTAAGGCCTTTGCGCTGTGGAAAACCTTTCCCATTTTCAAGGAGTATATCCGCGCTACAACCGCCAGTTCCTTGAACGAGGCTCGTTTGGCCTTTGAGGAGTTTGGCAGTGCAGCCCACACGTTTTCTCCCGCTTATACCGATGATGAAATCGACGCGATAGTCCGTTGTTCGAGCCATCTGCAATTCAATTCACTCACGCAATATGCGCGTTTCCACGAGCGGGCGAAGCAAGCCAATCCGGCCATCAGTTTTGGGTTGCGCATCAATCCCGAATATTCTGAGGTGGGCACCGCGCTTTATAATCCCTGCGCGCCCGGCACACGCTTTGGCATCACGGCCGACAAGTTGCCCCAGCAGTTGCCTAAAGACATCGAAGGTTTTCATTGTCATTGCCATTGTGAGAGCGGCGCCGACACGTTTGCGCGCACCTTGCAGCACATCGAGGCGAAGTTTGCGAAGTGGTTTCCGCAGCTGAAATGGATAAACTTCGGTGGCGGACATCTGATGACACGTGCCGACTATGACGTGATGTTGCTTGTCGACCTGCTGCAACGCTTCCGCCAACGCTATCCCTGGTTGCACGTTATTCTTGAGCCGGGCAGTGCCTTTGCCTGGCAAACGGGGCCGTTGGTGAGCCAAGTGGTCGATGTGGTGGAGGACAGAGGTATTAAGACGGCCATCCTCAATGTGAGCTTCACGTGCCACATGCCCGATTGTTTGGAAATGCCTTATTTCCCCACCGTGCGCCATGCCGAGCATATCGACCCGGCAGCAGAGCAGCCCCAGCATGCCTATCGGTTGGGCGGAAACTCCTGCTTGAGCGGCGATTTCATGGGCGATTGGCTGTTTGACCACGCGTTGCAAGTGGGCGAGAACATCATTTTCGAAGATATGTTGCATTACACCACCGTAAAAACCAACATGTTTAACGGCATTTCGCATCCCGCCATCGCCTTAGCTAAGGCCGACGGAACATTGCAGATGTTGCGCGAGTTTGGCTACGAAGATTATCGCAGCCGCATGGATTAATCTCGCACAACGTGGGCGTTTTGCCAAATTATTTGTAACTTTGCGCCCACGTTTAAACAGAACCGAGTGCTTGACAAACCTCGTAAAAAACAAGAAATGAAACAAGAAAAGAACATGGTGAGTGTGCTGTTCATGCTTTTCAGCATCCTCTTTTGCGTTTGCCTCATTGCGGCCAACGTGCTCGAAACAAAGCAAATCTCAGTATTTAACATCAGTCTCACGGGCGGCTTAATCGTCTTCCCCGTCTCCTACATCATCAACGACTGCGTGTGCGAAGTGTGGGGCTATCAAAAAGCGCGACTGCTCATTTGGACAGGCTTTTTGATGAACTTCTTCTTTGTGACGATGGGCGCGATTTGTGATGCCATTCCCGGTGCACCCTACTGGACCAACGACGCCGGATTTCATGCCATTTTCGGTTTGGCTCCGCGCATTGCAGCTGCCTCGTTCATTGCCTTCCTGTCGGGAAGTTTCGTCAATGCCTATGTCATGAGCCGCATGAAGTTGCGCGACCGCGGCCGCCATTTCTCCGCACGTGCCATCTGGAGCACCGTCTTTGGCGAGAGCATCGACTCCATCATCTTCTTCCCCTTAGCGTTAGGCGGCGTAGTGCCTTGGGCTGAATTGCCCAAACTCATGCTGTGGCAAGTGGTGCTGAAAACCGTTTATGAAATCATTGCGCTGCCGCTCACCATTCGCGTCGTGGGCTATCTCAAACAGCACGAGGGCGAAGACACCTATGACGAAGGCATCAGTTACAACGTTTGGAAAATATTTAATCTGAAAAATAATGGATAGAAAAGATGAAGGCCTGCAGGCTTTGGGGCGCACCACACGCTATGCCGCCGACTATGCGCCCGAGGTGCTGGAGACCTTTGACAACAAGCATCCCGGCAACGATTATTGGGTGCAATTCAACTGCCCCGAGTTCACGTCGCTTTGCCCCATCACCGGGCAGCCCGATTTTGCCGAAATCTGCATCCGCTACATTCCCGGAGCGAAGATGGTGGAGAGCAAAAGCCTCAAACTCTATCTCTTCAGCTTTCGCAATCACGGCGATTTTCACGAAGATTGCATCAACATCATCATGAAGGATTTGGTGCGTCTGATGCAGCCCAAATACATCGAAGTGGTGGGCTATTTCACGCCTCGTGGCGGCATCAGCATCTATCCGTTTGCCAATTTCGGCCAACCCGGAACGAAATATGCGCAGCTGGCCGAGCATCGGTTGATGAACTATCAGATGGATGGAGCGCCGTTGCGCGCAAAGTAGTTCGCATTAAATGTTTTTTCACGGCAGAGAGTCGTTTGTCAAGAATTCCATGTGGAAATCTTGACGCTTGAGGTCAGTTGTCAAGAATTCCATGTAGAATTCTTGACGCCCGAGGTCAGTTGTCAAGAATTCCATGTGGAAATCTTGACGCCCGAGGTCGATTGTCAAGAATTCCATGTGGAAATCTTGACGCTTGAGGTCAGTTGGTAAGAATTCCATGTGGAAATCTTGACGCTCGAGGTCAGTTGGTAAGAATTTCATGTAGAATTTTTACGCCCGAGGTCAGTTGGTAAGAATTTCATGTGGATTTTTTACCGCCGCGGGGTTGTTTGTTCCAAAATGGGCACTTCACGCGATGTAGGTGAGCACAAAGGCCTCGTTCGCGCGGTGAACGATGGTAAAGCAACGGCCTTGGCGCAGGTTTTCGATTGCTCGGGTGCCGGGCTTTTCGTCACGAGGGGCCACGCGCATGTCGAAAAATTGCAAATCTTCTGCCGAGCAATATTTGTAGAGCGTCTCTTTGGCACACCATATCAACAGACGCTCTTCGGTTGTCGGAGCCTGCTCATCGGGTCGTATAAATCGGCCGGCAATGCGGTCGACGCGTGGGCTGACGTATTCGATGTCGACAGCAACCTCGTGCGTTTTCGACAGGATGACCGCGGCATAGCCTTTCGTGTGGCTGATGCTGATGTGATAGCCGGCGATGAAAGGCTTTCCGGCTGCATTGTGCGCGATGCGGAGGGGATGCTGCGTGAGCCGTTCGACAAGCGCATAAACGGCCAAGCGTTCCACTTGTCGGCTGCTGCTGTGGCACGCCGTCAGTTCGCTTTGGAAAATGGTTTGCAGAAAGGGGGATGATGCGCAGAAGTCGGCGGCCGTCTCTTCTATTTTCCAAACGCCCAATAAAGTGTCGGGGTTGACGTTTTCGAGGGAAAGCAGTGGCATGTTACCCCTCTTTAGGATGAATGGATACTTTGATTTTGCTGATGCGGCGGGCCTCGATGCTGAGAATTTCAAAGGTGAATTGCTGATAGTCGATTTTCTCGTGCATCGCGGGGAAATCGCCTTTGAGCTCCAACAACAGGCCGGCCAAAGAGTCAGCATCGCCCTCGACATCGTCAAAAATATCGTCGTCGAGTGCAAGGATTTTGCAGAAATCGCTCAAAAGCACTTTGCCTTCGAAAATATAGGTGTTGTCGTCAATCTTGGTGTAGCTTTTGACGTCGTCGTCGTATTCGTCGTTGATTTCGCCGACAATTTCTTCTAAAATATCTTCCAAAGTGATGAGCCCACTGGTGCCGCCAAACTCGTCAACAACGATGGCGATGTGGATTTTGTTTTCTTGGAATTCGCGCAGCAAATCGTCGATTTTCTTCGTTTCGGGCACAAAATAGGGTGGGCGAATGAGGCTCTGCCAGCGGAAAGTTGCCGACTTCGAGAGGTGGGGCAGCAAATCTTTGATGTAGAGAATGCCGCGGATGTGGTCGGTATTGTCTTGATAGACGGGAATGCGGCTATAGTTGTTCTCGACGATGCATTGCAGCACTTCGGTGAAATTGCTGTGAATGTCTAAGTTAACAATGTCCTGGCGGGTGGTCATCACTTCTTTTGCGGTTTCATCGCCAAAGCGAATGATGCCTTGCAACATGCTTTGCTCGTCTTTAATGTCTTCTTTGTCGGTGAGCTCCAAGGCTTGCTCTAAATCGTCGACGCTGAGTTGGCGATTTTTCTTTTGCCACACTTTCTCGGCGATGACGCCGCTTTTGGTGAGAATGGTTTCTAAAAGCCAGAAAAATTTGCGGAAGAAAAGGATGCCGTTCACGGCGAAACGACAGAAGATGAGTGGATTTTGACGGCTATAAACCTTGGGCATGATTTCGCCAAAGAGCAGCAAAAGAAAGGTGAGCAGCACCGTGAGCACCAAAAACTCGAGCCATTCCGCTCTTGGCCCGAAGTGGATGAGCGAGCCGAAGATGAAGTTGCAAAGCATGATGACGGTGACATTCACAAAATTGTTGGTGATGAGAATGGTGGCCAACGTGCGTTCGCTGTCTTGGCGGAGCATTTCTATTTTGCGGTCTCTTGCGCTGTGTTCGACATCCAAGTCGGCGATGTCGGCGGGAGAAAGACTGAAGAAAGAGATTTCTGATGCGCTGGCAAACCCCGAGAGTAGCAGCAAAAACACCACTAAAAAGATGGAAATCACAACGCCAAGGGTGGGCGTCTGAAGGGTGATGTCGGAAAAAGCTTCTGTAAACGATGATATGTCCAAGGGGTTCCTCGTTTTAAAACTTAGAATGGCAGAATTTCATCATCGGCAGTTGTTGCTGTGGTTGCCGATGGCTTCTGCTTCTCATTCTCGGGTTGTGGGGTGGAAGGCTGCGTAGTTGTGGATTGTGCAGCTGTGTGTTGTGCAGCTGTGTGTTGTGCAGCTGTGTGTTGTACATTCTCCTCTCGCTCTGCAGGCTTGGGATTGAGCAGTTCCATGTTCTCAACAAGAATTTCAGTGACATAGCGCCGCTGCCCTTTTGGGTCGTCATAGCTGCGGTAACGAATGCGCCCTTCGACATAGAGCTTGTCACCTTTGTGCACATGTTTCTCTACCACTTTGGCCAATCCGCGCCACACAACGAGATTGTGCCAATCGGTGTGGTCGGGCACCTTTGTGCCATTCTGCAAGGTGTAGCCACGCTCTGTCGTCGCAAGCGGAAACTGTGCTACAGCTTGATCGGCGTCATAATAGCGCACGTCGGGATCTTTTCCCACGTTACCAATCAACATCACTTTATTCATTGTGAAAACTTTAAGTTGAAATGAATGAAGAAAGGACTATTTCCACATGCCTAAATAGCGGAATTGGAAATTCTTTCCTTTGGCCGATGGGAATTGCGAACGATTGTCAACGCGTGTGCGTAGATATTCAACAATACGGTCGTAACAATCTTGTCCAGAATTGGCTTTGCACTGCACCACGAACAGTGTGTCGCGATATTCGTGCTTACCTGTGGCAGGAACGAGCACTACGCGTTTGAAATTTAATGAACCTTCATACCATCCGGGCTGCATCTCGGTGAGGCGCGTCATGGCTGAAGTCGCTAAAGCTTGTTTCTCCATCAAAGGAATATTGGGCTGCATAGCCTTCTTTTCTTTAAAATCTGTCATTGTTGTTGCTGTCGTCTTGATAATGATGAAATAGGCACGTTGGTGCACTTTATAACGTTTAGGATACGAAACACCGCTGGCCACATAAGCTCGGATGTCGTCTTCTAAAGCACGGGTCAGTACGATATCAGGAATAGAACTTAGGAAATCGAGTGCTTCTTCAACGGAAGAAACCAAAACCTCACGATTGAAATATCTTAAATACAGATTCATGAACTTGTATGTTTCTCGATAAAAGAGCGGAAAACGGGACTCGAACCCGCGACCCCGACCTTGGCAAGGTCGTGCTCTACCAACTGAGCTATTTCCGCATAAAACCTTTATTTCAAAGTGTATTTCGCTAAATGCGGTTGCAAAGATAAGGCTTTTTTTAAGACACCACAAACTTTTGCTCATTTTTTTTGGAAAAAGTTTGCGGATTTGCTTGATTGCTTTTCTTATTCTTTAGGTTTTGTAGAGGTCTCATACTGCTTGAGCGAGGAGGCAATATAGCATGGTCCATTGTCTGATGGCAAGCAAGGAGGATACTGGCCACATCTCACATTCTTGCAGCGACCATCACAGCTGGCGAGCAGGTGTAAATAAGAACTTGCGGCACACTCCGATGGAGCATGCCGCAAGTATAATAAGGTGGGAATGGCGCTCGGCCATTAGCCTTTGATGGCTGCAATGCCGGGAAGTTCCTTTCCTTCGATGGCTTCTAACAAGGCGCCGCCACCGGTAGAGATGTAAGAAACCTGATCGGCCAAGCCAAACTTGTTGATGCAAGCCACAGAGTCGCCGCCACCAATGAGCGAGAATGCACCGTTCTTTGTGGCTTTGGCAATGGCTTCGGCAATGGCCTTTGAGCCACCTGCGAAGTTATCGAACTCGAATACACCGGCAGGACCGTTCCACAAGATGGTCTTTGACTTTTCAATCACCTCGGCAAAAGCCTTACGCGATTCGGGACCGGCATCCATCCCTTCCCAGCCGTCGGGAATGTTGTCCGAGGGTGCGACGCTCTGTTTGGCATCGTTCTTGAAATCGTCGGCGATGATCGAATCGGTGCCGAGCACCAAGTTCACATGGTTTTCCTTGGCCTTCTTCATCACATCCAACGCCACATCCAATTTATCTTCTTCGCAGATGCTCTTGCCAATCTTTCCGCCTTGCGCTTTAGCGAAAGTGTAGGTCATGCCGCCGCAGAGAATCAGGTTGTCGACCTTGCCCAGCAAGTTTTCGATGATACCAATCTTGGTCGACACCTTCGAGCCACCCATGATAGCGGTGAAGGGGCGTTTGATGTTGTTGAGCACGGCATCAACGGCCTTCACTTCTTTCTCCATGAGATAGCCCAACATCTTGTGGTCGGCATCGAAATAATCGGCGATGACTGCCGTAGAAGCATGTTTGCGGTGAGCCGTACCGAAAGCGTCCATCACGTAGCAATCGGCATACGAAGCCAGTTTCTTCGCGAAATCCTTCTGGCGCGCTTTCATCTCCTTCTTCGCCTCGTCATATTCGGGCGTGCCTTTTTCAACGCCCACGGGCTTGCCCTCTTCTTCGGGATAGAAACGGAGGTTCTCCAACAGCAGCGCTTCGCCCGGCTTCAGTGCAGCCGCTTCGGCTTCGGCATGGCCACAATCTTTGGCAAATTTCACCTCAACGCCCAATGCGTCCGACACATTTTTCACGATTTGCGAGAGCGAAAGCTCAGCCTTCACCTTACCTTTGGGCTTGCCCATGTGGCTCATCATGATGAGCGCGCCACCATCGGCCAGCACCTTCTTCAACGTTGGCAATGCACCGCGAATGCGAGTGTCGTCAGTCACTTTACCATTTTCGTCCAAGGGAACATTGAAGTCCACGCGAACGATTGCCTTCTTACCAGCAAAATTAAATTGTTCGATAGTCATTTTACAGTTATTTTTGATGTTAAAAATCTTTCGTTTTATGCCCGACAAAGATACGGCTTTTTCGTTGAAACAGGGAAACCTTTACCGAGATTTCATTGCTTTTTCTACGCTATCGCCGTGTTTTGGCACATCAAGTTGGCAATATTTCAGGCGCATGGTGCTCCATCGAAAAGGGTTGCCGGCGAGGGGCTCGCCGCTGCACAAACACGATGGAATAGTCGCGGCGAGGGGCTTTCCGCTGCACAAACATGAGTGAATAGTCGTGGCGAGGGGCTCGCCGCTGCACAAACATGAGTGAATAGTCGCGGCGAGGTGCTTGCCGACGGACAAACACACGAAATGTATGCCGGCGAGGTGCTCGCCGACGGACAAAATCGAAAATGATTGCCGGCGAACTGCTCGCCGACGGACTAAATCAAGAAAGGTTGCGTGGTAGAGGGGGTTGATGGAGGCTGGTAGGGTCGGTGCCTGTGTGCCCGACCGTGTCGTCCCATGAGGGTGCATCTGTCGTTGCCTTGTGGGGAACGGGACTATGCGTCGTATGGGGTTGGGTCGTCGATCCCGGCGGCCTGCAAGGCTTCTTTGCGCTCGATGCAGGTGCCGCATTTGCCACAATGGTACGCGCCACCTTTGTAGCAGCTCCATGTTTCGGCATAGTTGAGGCCGAGCCGTTTGCCAATGCGCGCGATGTCGGCTTTGGAAATGTTGGTATAGGGCGCCACAACATGCGCTTTTACGTAGGTTCCGGCAGTGGCTGCGGCGTCGATGGCGCGGATGAATTGCGGCGTGCAATCGGGATAGAGGGTGTGGTCGCCGCCATGGTTGGCAATGAAAACCTGCGTGAGGCCGTGACTTTCGGCCACGCCAATGGCAATGGCGAGCATGATGCCGTTGCGGAAGGGCACCACGGTGGATTGCATGTTGTCGGCGGCATAGTGGCCTTCGGGAATGGCGTCGGCACCTTGGAGCAACGAGCTTTCGAAGTGGCGTTGCATGAAGTCTAAGTTGATGACGATGTGGGGAATGCCCAAACGCTTGCAGTGCATGGCGGCGAGGGGAATCTCGCGGGCGTTGTGGTTGCTGCCATAATCGAAGCTGATGCCCAGGGCGATGTCGTCTTGGCGGTCGTAGAGCAGCGTGATGCTGTCCATGCCGCCGCTCACAATAATCACAGAATTTTTCTTTGCCATGTTTTATCCAAATAAAGTTCGTAGTGCCTCTTCAACCTTTTTCACGGGGTGGAGGGCAATGTTATATTTTCGTTTGTCGAAGCCTTTGAGGTTGTAGGCGGGGATAATCATGTGGATGAAGCCCAGCTTTTCGGCTTCGGCAATGCGCTGTTCGATGCGGTTCACCGGTCGCACTTCGCCGCTCAATCCCACTTCGCCTGCCATGCACCAACCCGCTTCGATGGCCGTGTCGACGTTGCTCGAGAGCACGGCTGCAATGACGCTGAGGTCCATGGCCAAGTCGGTTACACGCAGTCCGCCGGCAATGTTGATGAACACGTCTTTCTGCATGAGTTTAAAGCCCACGCGCTTTTCGAGCACGGCCAGCAACATGTTGAGGCGGCGTTGGTCGAAGCCTGTGGCCGTGCGCTGCGGCGTGCCGTATGCGGCCGACGAAACCAAGGCTTGCGTTTCGACCAAGAAGGGGCGCACGCCCTCGATGGCGGCAGAGATGGCCACGCCCGAAAGGCCTTCGTGGTCTTGCGTGAGCAGCAATTCAGAGGGGTTGGAAACGGGGCGCAGGCCATCTTGTCGCATTTCGTAGATGCCGAGTTCCGACGTGCTTCCGAACCGATTTTTGATGGCGCGCAGAATGCGATACATGTAGTGCTGGTCGCCTTCGAACTGGATAACGGTGTCGACAATGTGTTCTAAAATCTTCGGCCCGGCCAACGTTCCTTCCTTATTGATGTGGCCAATGAGGATGACGGGGATGCCGCTCGTCTTGGCGAAGCGCAGCAAGGCCGAAGCACATTCGCGCACCTGTGTGATGCTGCCGGGCGAACTTTCTACCTCTGAGGTGGAAATGGTTTGGATGGAATCGATGATGACGAGCTCGGGCTTGGCCTCTTTGATGCTGTCGAAGATGTTTTCTAACGACGTTTCGCACAGCACTTGCACGGCACCGTTGCCTCCGATGCGCTCGGCGCGCATCTTGATTTGGTGGGCGCTCTCTTCGCCGCTCACATAAAGGATGTCTCGGTTTTGCATGCGCAGGATGGTTTGCAGCGTGAGGGTGCTTTTGCCAATGCCGGGCTCGCCGCCCAAAAGCACGATGCTACCCGGCACCAATCCGCCGCCCAACACGCGGTTGAGCTCGGCATCTTGCATGTCGATGCGTGGCTCATCTTGTGCTGAAATTTCGTGTAGGAATTGCGGTTTGTTGTGGTGTTCCAACTTGTTGCGCACGGCGTGGGCTGCCGATTTTGCCGCCATCGACCCCGAGTCGGCTGCAATTCTGATTTCCTTGTAGGTGTTCCATTGTCCGCAAGCGGGGCATTTGCCAATCCATTTGGCCGACTCTTGTCCGCAGTTGCTGCACACGTAGGCTATTTTGTCTTTTGCCATTGCTTTTTGAGTTTTAAAGAAGTTGACTTCGAATTTGTCCGAGCAGCATTCTCATGAAGCGCGAATGCTGTTCTTACGGCCTTTGAAAGCCACACAAAAGTAAGCATAATATTCGATGTTACAAAATTATTTATTACTTTTGCACGGTATCGAAACGAAGCAAAATGAAGAAACAATCCCTGTTTTTTGGATGGAATATAAGCGCTTTGTTGGGCGCTGTTTTGTTGCTGGCAGCTTGCGGCTTGTCAGAACACGAACGCCAACGTTTGTCGCAAGCCGAGCGCATGCGTCTGCAACGCGAAGACTCGTTGGCACTGAAGATTGCGGTGTTGCCCACCTTAGACTGTTTGCCGTTGTATGTGATGAAGGCGCATCAGCTGTATGACACGGCGCAGTTGGATTTGCGCTTAAAGCCCTATTTGGCGCAGATGGATTGCGACACAGCCTTTCGTAATCGGCGCGTGGAGGGCATGGTGAGCGATCTTGTGCGCACAGAGCGCCTGAAACAGCAGGGAATCGGCGTAGCCTATCTCACCGCCACCAATGCTTATTGGCAACTCTACACCAATCGGTTGGCGCGTTTGCGGCGGCTCAATCAGTTGGGCGATAAGATGGTGGCGATGACGCGCTTCTCGGCAACCGATTATTTAACCAATCGCACCCTCGACACGGTGAAGACGCGTGCGCAGGTGTTTCGGGTGCAATTCAATAATGTGTTGATACGGTTGGATATGTTGCTCAACAACGAGATTGATGCCCTTTGGTTGACCGAACCACAGGCCACAAAGGCGCGAATCTTGGGAAATCCCATGTTGCGCGATAGCCGCGACTTCAAAGTGGCGTTGGGTGTGTTGGCTTTGCGCACAGCCGGTGTGAGCAATGCTCGGCGTAAAGCGCAACTGGCTGCTTTCGTAAAAGGATATAATCGGGCGTGCGATTCGCTGAATCAGCGTGGCTTGCAGGCTTATGGCGATGTGATAGCGCGGCGTTGCAAAGCCGATAAAGCCACACTCCAAGCACTGCCTAAATTGCATTATTCACACATCGTGCCACCGCGTCAGCAGGATATTGCCGTGGCGGCGCACGCATTTAAAGATTAAACCATGGAGCTCGAACATACTTATTTGGGATTGGTGCATTCGGCTATCTTTTCTGATCGGGATGTGGCCAAGGCTTTAAAATTATTTTCTGAGGAGTTCGCTTCGGGTGATTATCCCCAATTCGAAGCGCGGTTGCAGACCATTTCGTCGAATTATGATTTGATGAAAGATTACATGCGGCGCGGTTTCCAAGACCCCATGCGCAATCAACTCTACGCCGACATGTTGCATCAGCTCTACAGCCTTTATTTCGATGTGGCGCTGGATGAGGAAATCTATGCAGCGGGCTATTATCAGTTGGCGGCGCAACATGCAAAGCAAATTGATTTGGGCGACGGCGCATGGGTGGATGATTTAGAGCGCTATGTGCAAGATGTTGCCATGCTCTCGTTGGAAACGAGCGAAGAAAAACCATCCGCCACGCGGCAGCTGCGCCATGTGCACGAGCAACAGTTGGCCAAGATTTTCGATGCCATCATCGTGTCGCCCTTTTGGAATGAAAGCATTTGCGCACAGATGAAGCGCCTGTTCTCAAGTCCGTTGATAGATGTTTACGATGCCCAGACGTTGGTTTCGGCCGTGATGCTGAGCGGACTCAACCGCATCGATCCCTCGCGCTTCATCTTGCTTTGGGAGGTGTGGCAGCAGGCCGACGACGACGAGTTGCGGCAGCGGGCGCTGGTGGGCTGGCGCTTGATGTTGACCCACAAAGATTTTCACCGCATAGAAAGCTGCGATGCGCATTTCACGGCGGCGCTCAAAGGAGCCGAGGGCGAAAGGCTCAAAGCGTTGTTGCTGTCGATTGACGAGCAGCTCATTTATTGCAGCAATGCGCGCAACGACATGCAGACCATTCAGCGCGACATCCTGCCCGACATGATGAAACGGGCGAAAACCGATTTGCTGCACGACAATATTTTCCCGCATGACGAGGCCGATATCAACGATATTCTTTATCCCGACAAGGACGAAAAGGACATGGAGCGCATGGAGCAGCACATGAAAGAGTTGGCCGACATGCAGCAGCAGGGCATGGATGTTTATTTCGGCGGCTTTGCGCAAATGAAGCGCTTCCCTTTCTTCGCGACGTTGAGCAACTGGTTTGTGCCTTTCTCACCATCGAATGCCGCCTTGGACGAGCCGTTGGAAACGTTGGGGCAGCAGGGCTTCATCGCCTCCTTGTTTCAGACAGGCCCCTTTTGCGACTCCGACAAATATTCGTTCCTCTTTGCCGTGCAGCGCATTTACAGCCAGATGCCGCCCCAGCTGCGCGACATGATGCACCATGCCAAGGTGGCCATCGACGAGGAGCATTTGCCCAAAGATCTCTCTGCCTTTCGGCGTCGGCAATATCTGCAAAGCCTCTACCGTTTCTTTGCGCTCAACGATTGGCGCACGGCCTTTCGCAACCCCATGTCCGATTTGGATGACCAGTACAATCATAATTTAGCTTTCTTGACCGACTATTTCCACATCGGCAATGCGCTTCAAGAGGCTGTTACGCTCATTGCACTGGCCGAGCGGCGTGCCCATTGGCCGATGGCTTATGCCTTGTTTGAACATTACAAAGTTCCTTTCTACAGGTGGGATGGCATTCTCCCCGATAAACTCGATAGCATGCTGACCTATCTGCGTTTGATCATGCGTTTTGAAAGATATGAAAAGGCACAGAACAAGCCGTCGCGTTTGGGCGAAGGCTTGGGAACGCACGCCAGTCAGTTGATTTATCTCTCGGCGCTAAGCAATCCCGAAAGTGGGCTCAGATATGAAGAATTGTTTGACCGCACCAACCCGCCGACCAGCGTATCTATGCAGGTGGAACGTAATGTGCGCTTCACATCCGACGGAGATTTGCGCCGCTGTGCCGCAGCCTATTATTGCGATCATGCGTGGGAGAATGCGGCGTTGGTTTATCGCGAACTGTTGCGGCGCGACGAGCGCACGGAGTATAAAATTTATTTGGGCTTGGCCTTGACGCAGCAACGGCTGTTCGATGAGGCGTTGAAACTGCTCTATCCCCTTTATTTCGACACACCCTCGTTGCCGGTGACGCGCGCCATTGCCTGGATTTTGCTCAATCAAACGCAGCTCGAACGCGCCGATCGCCTTTACGATGAGCTGTTTGCGCAGCACGAACTCGTGGCCGACGACTATCTCAACGCGGCCTATGCCAAATGGTTTTTGCGGAAGATGGATGCCGCCATCCAGTTGCTCGTGCAATGGCAGAAGCATAAGCTGAAACCTGCCGGAGGGGCTACTCCCGATAACGGTGCGCAACATGATAGGCCGGGCAAGTTGAGAGGCATGTTGATGGATGCTTTCAAACAAGATTGGAGCACGTTGAAGGCAAATGGCATCTCAAAAATTGAATTGCGCTTGATGGCCGACCTCGCGGCCAATGCGCTATTGCTTTCTTGAATGTGCAACCGTCGTGCACCACGAGAAATTTTATTTTTCACGCAAACAATCCTCCGGCGCAGAAAAAATCCATTGTTTTTTGACGCGCGACCCTGCGGCGCAGAAAAAACTCAGTTTTTCTTGACTTACAACCCTGCGGCGCAGAAAAAACTCAGTTTTTTTTGACTTGCAACCCTGCGGCGCAGAAAAAACTCGGTTTTTTTTGACTTGCAACCCTGCGGCGCAGAAAAAACTCAGTTTTTCTTGACGTGCAACTCTGCGGCGCAGAAAAAACTCAGTTTTTCTTGACGTGCAACCCTGCGGCGCAGAAAAAACTCGGTTTTTTTTGACGAACGACCCTGCGGCGCAGAAAAAACTCGGTTTTTTTTGACGTGCAACCTTGCGGCGCAGAAAAAACTCAGTTTTTTTTGACGTGCAACCTTGCGGCGCAGAAAATCCCGAGGCGCTACTGCCAACTGACCTTTTTGGCAACGGTGGAAAAACATTTTCGCGGTGGCTGCACCTTCGTTGTTGCAAAAAGAAAAATCCGCAAACAGCGTGTGTCTGCGGATTTTTAGTTTCGTTTTGCGGTCAACGGCCTACGAATTCATCGAGAGCAAGAACTCGTCGTTGTCGCGCGTGTGCGCCATTCGGCTGTGAATAGCGTTCATGGCTTCGATGGGATTCATGTCGCTGATGAATTTGCGCAATATCCACATGCGGTCGAGCGTGGTCTTGTCTTGCAGCAAATCGTCGCGGCGGGTGCTCGAAGCCACGAGGTTGACAGCCGGGAAGATGCGTTTGTTGCTGAGCGAGCGGTCGAGCTGCAGCTCCATGTTACCTGTGCCTTTGAATTCCTCGAAAATCACTTCGTCCATCTTGCTGCCCGTGTCGATGAGGGCGGTTGCGATGATGGTGAGCGAGCCGCCACCTTCGATGTTGCGCGCTGCACCAAAGAAGCGTTTGGGCTTTTGCAGGGCGTTGGCATCCACACCACCCGTGAGCACCTTGCCGCTGGCGGGGCTCACCGTGTTGTAGGCGCGGGCCAAACGGGTGATGGAGTCGAGGAATATCACCACGTCGTGACCACATTCCACCATGCGTTTGGCCTTTTCGAGCACGATGCCGGCGATTTTCACGTGGCGTTCGGCCGGCTCGTCGAAGGTCGATGCTATGACTTCGGCATTCACCGTGCGCGCCATGTCGGTCACTTCCTCCGGGCGTTCGTCGATGAGCAACATCATCAAGTAGGCCTCGGGGTGATTGGCTGCGATGGCGTTGGCAATGTCTTTCATCAAGATGGTCTTACCCGTCTTGGGTTGTGCCACGATGAGGGCGCGCTGACCTTTGCCGATGGGCGAGAACAGGTCGACGATGCGTGTAGAGAGATTGGTGGTGCGGCGGTCGCCACAGAGCGTGAATTTCTCTTCGGGAAAGAGTGGGGTGAGGTGTTCGAAGGGCATGCGATCGCGCATTTCAGCAGGGTCGCGGCCATTGATTTTGTCGATGCTGGTGAGTGGAAAATATTTCTCGCCTTCATGGGGTGGGCGCACATGGCATTCGATGACATCGCCCGTTTTCAAACCGTGTTTCTTGATGATGTTGGCGGTGATATAGACATCGTCGGGCGATGAGAGGTAGTTGTAGTCGCTGGAACGCAGGAAACCGTAGCCGTCGGACATCACTTCGAGCACGCCGTTGGCACTGATGAGATTGGTAAAATCAAATTTCTCCTCGGTGGGTCGGGTGGGAGCCTGCCGTTGAAAGCTCTGCTGGTTGGCCATGCCGATGGTGGGGTTGTCAAACATGTCGTAGTTGGGCACCGCACCTTGATCTTCGATAGGGATGTCAACGGCAATGATAAAGTCTGTGCCATCGCCGGGGTCGCCCTCCCAAACACCGGCGCGCGTTTCTTCAGGTGCGGTCTTCCGCTCCTTGCCGCGGTCTTTGATTTTGGCTTGCAGTTGCGCCAACAGATCCTCTTTCTCGCTGTCGTTATCGTTGTTGGCTGCCGTGTTGAATTGTGCTTCGGGAATGGCAAACTCGGGGATGTCTGCCTGCTTTTGCGTTGCAGCCGTGGCTTCAGGCGCATCATTCGCAGCCTCTTTTCCGGCAGTCTCGGCGGTTTTAGCTTCTGCAACATTTTCTTCTGTGGCCGAACTTTCGGTTGTTTCTTCCGCATCAGGTGCCTTTTGTGCAGCTTCTGCGGCAGCAATGATTTCAAGTTCTTTTTTCGATTTCCGTCCTCTGTGTTTGGGCATCGTGGCCAAAACCTCTTCGGGGTTCTCGGCCTTTGTGTTTTCTTCAACAGTTTTTGCTTCCATATCAGTTTCATTAAAGAGCGATTTCTGCTCCAAATTGGTTGTCTTTTTCTTTGTGTCGAGATTTTCTCCAGCTTTTCCTTTCACGCTATATACGTGGTCAGACTCCTTTTTAGCAATGCGTGTGCGTTTTCTTTTCGTTGTCAAGGGGTTTTTGTTTCCCTCTTCAATCGCTTGCTTGTCGAGTATCGCATAAATGATATCCTCTTGGCTATCATTGGCATGAATTGTTGCACCTAAGCCTTCTGCGATTACTTTTAAATCCGGAATGCTTTTAGGTAATAGCTCATCTTTACTATACATATCTAATTGTATGTGAAAATATTTTGTTGATGGAATAACGTTTCACGGATGGAAACGCCTTGTTTTTAATTGCTGCAAAGGTAAATAAAATATTTTTATGTGCAAAAAAAGAGCCTGCTTTTTTCAAAGCAGACCCCCTAATATGAAGTGAAAAAGAATGATTATTCGCCTTTTTCCATCTTAGCTTTCAAATCAGCCAGCACGTCTAAGTCGCCTAAAGAGGTTCCGGCTGTTACGTTGTTGATTTGAGTAGCTGCGTCACCCTTGTGTGCATTGTGCTTGCGTGCAGGCTTCGTTGCAACGACATCGTCCTTGCCTTCTTCAAATGTGCGGCTGTGAGAGAGGATGATGCGCTTGGTATCTTTCACGAACTCTATTACCTTGAAGGGCAGTTCTTCACCAAGTTGTGCTTGCGAACCATCTTCCTTCACGAGGTGTTTGGGTGTTGCAAAACCTTCACCACCTTCGTTCAATGTGATGACTGCACCCTTGTCCATGAGCTGTGTAATCTTACCTACGTGCACAGAACCTGGGGTATAGAGTGTCTCATAAGTATCCCAAGGATTGTCTTCGAGCTGCTTATGGCCAAGGCTCAAACGGCGATTTTCCTTATCGATGTCTAAAACAACTACTTCAATCTCATCCCCTACATTGGTGAATTCTGAAGGATGCTTAACTTTCTTCGTCCATGACAAGTCGCTGATGTGAATTAAGCCATCAACACCTTCTTCGAGTTCAACGAAGATACCAAAGTTGGTGAAGTTGCGAACCTTTGCAGTGTGCTTGCTACCTACAGGATATTTCACCTCAATAGCTTCCCAAGGATCTTCCTTCAGTTGCTTGATACCCAAGCTCATCTTGCGCTCATCGCGATCGAGCGTCAGGATAACTGCCTCAACTTCGTCACCAACATGTAAGAAATCTTGTGCTGAACGGAGATGCTGACTCCATGACATTTCGCTCACGTGGATTAAGCCTTCAACGCCGGGTTGAATTTCAACAAATGCACCATAGTCAGCAATTACAACAACTTTACCTTTCACATGGTCGCCCACTTTGAGGTCGGGACTCAAGGCATCCCATGGGTGAGGAGTGAGTTGTTTCAAACCAAGTGCAATGCGCTTCTTGCCTTCATCGAAGTCTAAGATAACGACATTAATCTTTTGGTCGAGTGCAACAACCTCATGAGGGTCGCTTACGCGGCCCCAAGAAAGGTCGGTAATGTGAATCAATCCGTCTACACCGCCGAGGTCAACGAATACACCATACGAAGTGATATTCTTCACTGTGCCTTCGAGCACCTGACCCTTCTCTAAGTGAGAAATAATTTCTTTCTTCTGTGCTTCCAACTCAGCTTCAATCAGAGCCTTGTGAGAAACAACAACGTTGCGGAACTCTTGGTTGATCTTAACCACCTTGAATTCCATGGTTTTGCCCACGAATACATCGTAGTCGCGTATAGGATGAACGTCAATCTGGCTTCCGGGCAAGAATGCTTCAATACCAAATACATCGACAATCATACCACCCTTCGTGCGGCACTTGATATAACCCTGAACAATATCTTCGTTCTCAAGGGCAGCATTCACTTCATCCCAGCTCTTGTTGAGACGAGCTTTCCTGTGAGAAAGCATCAACTGACCTTTTTTGTCTTCTTGGTTTTCAACAAAGACTTCAACTTTGTCACCAACTTTCAAATCGGGGTTATAACGGAATTCTGAAGCAGGAATAATACCATCGCTCTTGTAACCGATGTTTACCACAACTTCTTTCTTGTCGAGTGCAATCACGGTGCCCTCTACTACTTGATGCTCCTGAATTTTATTCAGGGTTTCATCATAGGCCTTTTCAAGGTCTTGCTTGCTGACATTTGCTTGGGTACCATGCTCAAATTCGTCCCAATCAAAGTCTGCCAACGGTTGTACGTTCTTTAAATCTGACATAAAAATAATAAAAAATTTAATTAATAAAGTTAGACTTTATGTGAATTGTGGCACACCATATTATAATAGGTGTGCTCGAAAACGCCTGCAAAGGTACATGAATTCGTAAGAATGCTATGCTTTTGCACTTTATTTTTCTTGGCGAAAGCAGTTATTTAACTTTTTTTATTTCTATTCTGTGCTTATTCTTTCTGAATAGTTCGCCTATTCCATTGAAATCTTTTTTCAGAATAAAGCCAATGCCTTGCGTGTTCAAACTATTGCGAGTGAAATAGCGATCATTGGTTTGATTGTACATTCTGATGGCGAAATTACCATTCGGAAACAGCAAGTAGCGCAAATCAAAATCGCCAATGAAACTGGTTGTTGCGTTGGCATTGTCACGATAACCAAACTGACCATTGAACAAAAGGCGGTTGTTTAGAAGCCTACCACTTAGGATTCCTTCATATTCAGCATTGTTCCATCCTTCGTCACCTGTCGATATATTAGCTCCGAAATTCCAGTTGGTGTTGTTGATGACGCTGCTCAACACATTGTTAATTTGTTGGCTTACTGTTCCGCTGAGAATGCTCTGCATGGCCAAACTGGTTTTGCTTTGTCCAGTCTCCGTGGCTGCATTGTTCGATGCTTGGGTATAGAATCGGCCTATAGCCAACAGATAGAGCACCTGCTGATTCATTTCTTCTTCACTATTGATAAGACTTAAAACCATTTGTTTTGCATCGCTGTTGAGTGTTGGCAAATCGAGATTAAAGTCTAATTTTGGGGCAGCAGGCGTCCCGGTGATATTCATTAAGCAGTTTACGCGGATGTTATTATTGGCAAAGCTACGACCAATATTTAAATCGGACAGACTAACTCCTTGCACCGTATATTGCGCTTTGAGGTTTAATGCAGCATGATAGGGATCACCTCCGAAGCTGATTGTCCCTCCGGGTATAAAGCTGAAATCGCGTTTAATGGCGTTTTGTATGGTGAGCTTATACATGCCATTGTCGACAAGATAATTGCCATACATATCAAATCCACCTTTATTATAATAGGTGGCGCGAATACCTCCTGAACCGTGTAGTGTGATATTGTCGTCTGTAGCTTTGTCCATAAGCAGTTTTATGGTGGCATCAGGTGTCATGTTGATGAGGAAATTAATGTGCATGTCCGATGGAATATCCGACTCCTCATCTGCATTTTGTTGTGGTTTATTTTGCACCATTTGCAATGCTTCCTGCCCTCTGTCTCGCCAATGAATGAATTCTTGGTCGGCAATCGCCGTTGGACTGGCCACATTATATACAATCTGTGTACCTTGATTCGGACGTGCATCTATGTTGATATCCACGTTTCCAGGCCGACCTTTGATGTCGCATCGTCCCGTTGCATAGGCTGTTCCATAAAACGTGTTGTTGCCAAATTCGTGGGTATCATAGACCAAAAGGTTGTGTGCTTCAATCGTGCAGTCGTAACTCATTTGTGTGAGATGTTGGTGATGGAGCACCCCATAGAGCACCCCATGATGGCCATCCTTGTCGTAGAGCGTGTCATTCATGAGATAAATCTCATCCGGGATGGCATGCATGTGCGCATCTTTAAGCGTATATTCTGTGTTGAGTGTGCTCAGATGTGCCTTCCCATTGACGATGGCATCGCCCGATAAATTAATGTTACTCAGCGGCCCTGCCACTTTGAAATCGCCTGAAGCATAGCCCTCTATGCGGTCAATGAAGCTGTCACAAAAGCTCTTTAAAAACGCTATGCGGGTGTTGTTGGCGGCAATATTGAGATCAATATAATTTTTAGTAGGCGACACATAGCCCTGGATATTCGTCAGTGCAAGCATCGGCGTGGCGCGATTGTCCTGCGTAAGTGTGTCGTGTGCTATGGCATCAATATCAATTTGTTCGGCCTTATCATTCCAGGTTGCATTTGCAAGGAGTGTGCCCATGCGCCCTTCTTGGAATTTAAAATCACTAATTTTAAATGTTCCTGCAGCCTGAGGCTTCGTAAAAACGTTAGAGACATGCGCATGCCCTGTTGCCTTTCCGCTAAAGTCTACTGCGTGGAAGTTTACCAAATTAAGGATGTAGGCCACGTCAATATTTTTTAATTCGGCCGTGATAGAATCATTTGAATGGGGCGTGGCCTCACCTGCAATGACAATATGTTGGTCGTCGTGCACTACTGCAAAATGGTCGATAGTAAGGTGCTTTGCCTGATAGATGATGTCGCTGGGCTGCACTTTCCATGCGGTTTTGTCAACCCATATATCGGAAGGATGGATGCGGATATGTGCTGTAGCTAACTTTTGATGAGTGAAAAATGTGGCTTCACTGCGCAGCGAACCCCATATACTTTTTCCTTTAAGATTTCTCCAGGTGAGGATAGAATTTAATTTGTTGTCGGCGGCATTGGCTTGTACATTGAGATAAACCCCATGCCCGGTTTCGTCAACTTTCCGCGTTTGGATATTGGCTTTCAGCGTGTCTTGCAATGCAGAAAGGTACAGATAGCCTCGCTCAAAGTGTTGTCCGGCATAGGTAAACGAGGGCATTTGCGCTAAGATGTCCATTAAATGGTGTCTATCATTCACCATCATATTGAGCCGAAGAGGCTGTTGCAGGTCTAAATCTATGTCGAATACTTGTTGCAACCAATCGCTTTTTTGAATATTGGCTTCAAATGTAAAATCATTTGTTTTTATTTTCTTGTAATGTGGCAGCCCGGGAAGGGTGGGGAGTTTTGTAGCAATAATGTTGGTGATGCTGTTGGAAAGTGTGGCATAGTCATAGTTGCCTTTTAAACGCATCTGTCCGAAATCGCTGTCTAAACGAATGGTATGCACGCCCTCTTCAGTGCCCGCTTGCAAGGTCAAGGCATTGAGATGATAATGCTTATTGGGGGCTTGCATGTCAAAATCTTTGACACGTATGCTACCCAATGCGGTGTTAAGGTTGTGCCCTTTGATATTGGCATCTATTTGCATGCCGAAAAAAGCAGTAGGGATTTGCTTCGAAAGTTGCAGAGATTGTGGATTAAAGTGCGCCACATTGGCTTGTAATTTGGCATTAAAAAGTTTGCCCATGTTGCTAAATGAACCATTAAGGTGTATTTCTCCATTGGGATCATTCATATCAAACTTCCCATCAAAGTTCATCTGACGGTTCTTTTTTTCTATGGCTGCGTTCAGTGAAATGTTGTGATAGGTGTATTGGTTGTAATCAAACAGGTCAATCACACCTTTCGCTTTCACCCCCAATGCGTTGCCCTGCCAGTAACCATCGGCATCGAGTTGTGCTTTAAAATTGCCAAACTGAGCATTGTTTGTAATTCTCCCTAAGGCTATTCCGGTTGTTTCGATGTGTCCTTTAAAACGATTGCTTTGTAGGTTCACCGCCAATTTGGCATTCCCTGCATCGGTATGGAGGTTGCCTTTTAGCGCGATGTTTTCACGATGTCCATCTAAATCGCCTTTAAAATAAATGTTTCCCAATCGGGTAATCTCAAGCGGAATATGGAATTGTTGTCCTAAATTGTCCACCATAAACTGAATGCCATTAGCGCGCAAACTGAGGGTGTTGATGTGCCCCTTCCATTGCAGATTGTTTTGCCAATTACGCATTGTTCCGTTGGCAGAAAGGTAAATGCTGGAGCCGGAAAGATGCAAATGGTGTACACGAAGTGAGGAGCTTGTGCCACTAATCCCTGTTGATACGTCTATTTTTTTAACGAAAGGGCGTAGTGCAGGCAATAAGAACGCAAAGTCGCAAGGGCGAATGTAGGAGGGTGAGAGGGTGAGGTTATAGGTCAGTGTGGGCAGGGCTAATTGCTTGTTTTCAAACTGATAATGTGCGATGCCGTCTTTTATGCGGATACATGTGCCGGGCATATCGATGTTGAGATAGCTCAGGCGGGCTTCTTTTTTGTTGGCTTGTAGCTTTGTTGTCAACGCGTTGAGGTGCATACCACTGGCTTCATCAAGTGCCAAACGCTTGATTTGCAAGTTTAAGCTATCGTTGGTTAGGGTGTTAACCAAGATATGTGCGCTGAGGTTTGTAATGTACAGATGCTTTAAATTGAGTTGTCCAATGGTCTTTGGTACATCTTTTTGGTGGTAGATGAGCGTGCCATTGCGAATAATTAATGAGCCAATGGTAACATCAAGTCTCGACTCTTTTTGTGGCTCTTTCGAGGCAAGTGAATCGAGAACAAATTGATAATTGGGCTTGCTGTGGGCTGTTTGGCGATAGGTGTTGGCAGTAGCACCAAATAATTGTGCAGAAGAAATGGAGACCTTTCCTTGTAGAAGCGATAAAATATTAACCTTGATGGATGTGCGTGATGAGGTTAATAACTTCTGCTGTTGCTGGTCGTAAATGGTTATTCCGTCAAGAATAATGCGATTGAGAAAGCCTAAATTAATCTCCTGAATTTCGACTTTCGTACCTAATTTCTCTGCAAGTGCATCGCTTGTTACGTTGCCGATACATGTTTTTATAGCAGGGATGTGCAGCAATATAACCAGTAGGAAATATAGACCTGCCATGGCCCATATTACACTATTGACAATATGTTTAAGTCGTTTCAGATGCTTTCCCCCTAATTTTGTGATGTTGCAAAAATACATGAAAAAAGGAATATACGGGAATAATTTGACTTTTTTTCTTTCCTTTATGCTTATTTTTCCTTAATTTTGCACCGGTTATTTCGACTGATTTGAGGAAATGAAAAATAATATTATATAAAATAGTTATGGCAAATGTAATTAAGTTGCGTAAGGGCTTAGACATTCACCTAACGGGTAAAGCGAAAAGTGTTCAGGTAACGCCACTCAAGAGTAAGCAATATGCTGTGGTTCCTGATAGTTTTGGCGGTGTTATTCCGAAGGTTCTTGTGCGCGAAGGCGATCGTGTTAAGGCTGGAGACGCATTGTTTGTGAATAAGAAATATCCTGAAGAAAAGTTTGCTTCTCCCGTAAGTGGTGAGATTACGGCTGTCGTTCGCGGTGATCGGCGTAAGGTTTTAGCCATTACCATTCAGGCAGATGAGACACAAGATTATGTGGATTTCGGTCGGCGTGATGTCGAGACGCTCACAGGAGATGAGGTGAAAAATGCGCTGTTGGAAGCGGGTTTGTTTGGCTTTATTCAGCAATTGCCTTATGCTGTGGCAACGACCCCCGATACCTTGCCGCGTGATATTTTTGTTTCGGCTTTCCGTGATATGCCTTTGGCTGCCGATTTCGAAGTGGAGTTGCAGGGCAATGAAGCTGCGTTTCAAGCTGGTTTGACGGCTTTGTCGAAGATGCAAACGACTCATTTAAGTGTGCATAAGCGTCAAACTGCAACCGCTTTGCTTCAGGCAAAACAGGTGGAGTTGCATGTGATAGAGGGGAAATGCCCTGCAGGAAATGTGGGTGTTCAGATTAATCATATTGCACCTGTGAATAAAGGTGAGGTCGTTTGGACGGTTGATCCCGCCGTGGTCATTATGATTGGCCGCTTGTTTTTGACGGGGAAGGTAGACCTTCGCCGTGTGATAGCCGTGGCAGGAAGTGAGGTCAATCATCCAACCTATGTCGAAGCGTTGGTGGGTACCCCTTTGGCTGTTGTTTTAGATGGGCAACTTAAGCATACAGAGCATGTGCGTATCATCAATGGCAATCCGCTAACGGGTGCAAAAACGACACTTGAAGGTGCTGTTGGTGCGCATACATCAGAGGTTACTGTTATTCCGGAAGGGGATAACTTGCATGAGATGTTGGGATGGATTTTGCCTCGCTTTCGGCAGTTTTCTACCTCGCGAAGTTACTTCTCTTGGCTGTTAGGTAAGCGTGAATACGATCTTGATGCACGTGTAAAGGGCGGTGAACGCCACATGATTATGAGTGGTGAGTATGATAAGGTGCTGCCGATGGACATCTATGGTGAGTATTTGATTAAAGCAATTCTTGCTGAAGATATTGATAAAATGGAACAATTAGGCATTTATGAGGTGAGCCCTGAAGACTTTGCTTTAGCGGAATTTGTTGATTCTTCGAAGTTGGAACTTCAGGCCATTGTGCGTCGTGGACTTGACATGTTGCGCAAAGAGAATGCTTAACGTAAACGAATATAAATCATGATGAGTTTAAGAAAATATCTCGATAAGATTAAACCCAACTTTGAAGCGGGTGGAAAATTACACGCTTTCCAAAGTGTGTTCGAAGGACTTGAGACCTTTTTGTTTGTTCCTAACACCACTGCAACGACAGGAACGAATATTCATGACGCCATTGATTCAAAGCGAATCATGAGCTTTGTGGTGATTGCTTTGCTTCCGGCGTTGCTTTTCGGAATGTATAATGTGGGCTATCAGAATTATCTTCTCGCGGGAAAATTGGCGGAAGCATCGTTTTGGAGTGTCTTTTTCTATGGTGCATTGGCTGTTCTTCCGAAAGTTGTCGTGAGCTATGTCGTTGGTCTTGGAATTGAATTTGCTTGGGCACAATGGAAGCATGAAGAGATACAAGAGGGCTATTTGGTGTCGGGTATCATCATTCCTTTGATTGTTCCCGTGAGTTGTCCATTATGGATGTTGGCATTGGCCTGTGCTTTTGCAGTTGTTTTTGCAAAAGAAATTTTTGGCGGAACGGGTATGAATATTTTCAATGTAGCGATTGCTGCACGTATGTTCCTGTTCTTCTCTTATTCTAATGCCATGACGGGTGACCGTGTTTGGGTTGCTAATCATTCCCTATTAGGTTTAGGAAATGACCTGCCTGATGCACTGACAGCTGCAACACCGTTAGGTGAGTTGGCAGTAGGAGCACTTCCACATGCTTCTATTGCCGATATGATGATCGGTTTCATCCCCGGTTCTATCGGCGAGACGAGTGTCATTGCGATTGCTATTGGTGCAGTTATTCTTTTGTGGACGGGTATTGCAAGCTGGAAAACTATGGGCGCTGTGTTCTGTGGAGGCGTTGTGATGGCGTTGTTATTCCATGCGTTGGGCATGACACCTGTGCAGTGGTATGAGCATATTATCTTAGGTGGTTTCTGCTTTGGTGCAGTGTTTATGGCTACCGACCCGGTGACTTCAGCACGCACCGAGACGGGAAAATACATCTATGGTTTCCTTGTTGGCGCGATGGCAATCATTGTCCGTGTGATGAATCCCGGTTTCCCCGAGGGCATGATGTTAGCGATATTCTTTGGAAATATGGTGGCTCCGTTGATTGATTATTGTGTAGTGCAACGCAATATCTCACAGCGTGCAAAACGACTAATGAATAAATAAAGACAATGAAGACGAATTCTAATTCATATACAATTATCTATTCTGCCGTAATTGTTGTTATTGTGGCTTTCCTTTTGGCCTTTGTTTTTCAGGGGTTGAAACCACAACAGGATGCCAATGTGGCGTTGGACAAGAAAAAGCAGATACTCAATGCGCTCAATATTCGTGATTTGAGCAATGAGGTGGCCGATAAAACCTATAAGGAGGTGGTTGAGGCCGATGAGATTATTGATGCACAAGGCCATGTGTTAAATGCAGGAAAGCCCGGTGGCGAGCAGGCTGGTTTTAAACTGGAAAGCAAGGATTATAAGGCTGGTCGACTTGCTTTATATGTTTGCAAGGTGAATGGACAGCGCAAATATGTCATTCCTGTTTATGGAATGGGACTTTGGGGACCTATTAGTGGCTATATTGCTTTGAATGAAGACAAGGCCACTGTTTATGGTGTTTATTTCAACCACGAGAGCGAAACCGCAGGATTGGGTGCAGAGATTAAAGACAATGCGGCATGGCAAGCCAAGTTCCAAGGCAAGAAATTGTTTGCTGGAGACAATGACAAGGCCATTGCTTTAGGTGTTGAGAAGAAGGTTGATGACCCTGCAACACAGGTCGATGCAGTCACGGGTGCAACGCTCACCAGTAATGGTGTGCGCGACATGTTGCACGAAGGGCTGAGCAAATATTTGGTATTTTTGAATGAACATTCCTCTAATCAATAGTGAAACAAATGAGCTTATTTAGTAAACAAAATAAAGAGGCCTTTATCAATCCCCTGAATTTGGATAATCCTATCATGGTTCAGGTGCTTGGTATTTGTAGCGCCTTAGCCGTAACGTCACAACTAAAGCCCGCCATCGTGATGGGACTTGCCGTTACCATTATTACTGCCTTTTCGAACGTCATCATCTCATTGATACGCAAAACCATTCCATTGCGCATCCGCATTATTGTGCAGTTGGTGGTTGTGGCAGCCTTGGTGACTATCGTGAGTCAGATTTTAAAGGCTTTTGCCTATGATGTGAGCGTGCAACTGTCGGTTTATGTCGGTTTGATTATCACCAACTGCATTCTGATGGGACGTTTGGAAGCTTTCGCCATGATGAACAAACCTTGGCCGAGTTTCTTAGATGGTTTAGGCAATGGCTTGGGCTATGCCATGATTTTGGTCATCGTGGGTGCTGTTCGCGAACTCTTAGGTCGTGGCAGCCTGTTGGGTTTCCAGCTTATTCCGCAATCCGTTTACGATGCGGGGTATATGAATAATGGTATGATGACAATGCCTGCCATGGCGCTCATTCTATTGGGATGTGTCATTTGGGTGCATCGTGCTTATATCTATAAAGAAAAATAAAACAAGACGAAAAGATGGAACATATCATATCATTATTTTTCCGTTCGATATTTGTCGACAACATGATTTTTGCCTTCTTCCTCGGCATGTGCTCGTTCCTTGCCGTGAGTAAGAACGTGAAGACCTCTTTCGGTTTGGGCATGGCCGTCACCTTTGTGCTGTTGGTCACGGTGCCTGTTGACTATTTGTTGCAAACCAAAGTCTTGGGGCCCGATTGTCTTATCGAGGGGGTTGATTTGTCATATCTCAGCTTCATTCTCTTTATTGCCGTGATTGCTGGAATCACACAGCTGGTTGAAATGAGTGTCGAGAAATATTCCCCTTCGCTCTATTCGGCTTTGGGTATTTTTCTTCCGCTGATAGCCGTGAACTGTGCTATTATGGGAGCGTCGCTGTTTATGCAACAACGCATCAACCTCGATCCGAGCAACACGCAGTATATCGGCAATGTTGTCGATGCCATTGTCTACGCCATCGGTTCGGGTTTTGGTTGGACCTTAGCCATCGTTCTCATGGGTGCCATTCGCGAGAAGATGCAATACAGTGATGTGCCCAAGCCACTTCAAGGGCTCGGCATCACCTTCATCACCGTGGGATTAATGGCTATGGCGATGATGGTATTCAGTGGCTTAAAAATTTAATTCAGAACTATGGGAGAATTTATACTATACAGCATCGGAGTATTTTTAACCATCATACTCCTGTTGGTCATCATCCTGCTCATTGCGAAGAAATATCTCAGCCCCAGTGGCAATGTGGAGATTGTCATCAATGGCGACAAGAAAATCAACGTGCCCCAGGGCAGCAGCGTGATGACGACGCTCAATGAAAACGGCATCTTTTTGCCCTCTGCCTGCGGCGGAAAAGCAAGTTGCGGGCAATGCAAGGTGCAGGTGTTAGAAGGTGGTGGCGAAATCCTCGACTCGGAGCGTCCCCACTTCTCGCGCAAGGAAATCAAAGACCATTGGCGATTGGGCTGCCAGTGCAAGGTGAAAGGAAACCTTTCGCTGAAAGTGCCCGAGAGTGTCATGGGCGTGAAAGAATGGGAATGCACCGTCATCTCCAACAAGAACGTTAGCTCGTTTATCAAAGAGTTCAAGGTGGCCTTGCCCGAAGGCGAGCACATGGACTTCATTCCGGGTTCGTATGCGCAGATTAAGATTCCCGCTTACGACTGCATCGACTATGACAAGGACTTCGATAAGGCGCTCATCGGCGACGATTACATCGGCACGTGGCAAAAGTTCAATCTCTTTTCGCTCAAGGCACACAATCCCGAACCCACCGTGCGCGCCTATTCGATGGCCAACTATCCGGCCGAGGGCGACATCATCACCCTCACCGTGCGCATCGCCTCGACACCTTTCCTGCCCCGTCCGCAAGTGGGATTTCAGAATGTGCCCACGGGCATCGGCTCATCCTATATCTTCTCACTCAAGCCGGGTGACAAGGTGCTGATGAGCGGACCTTATGGCGATTTCCATCCCAATTTCACCTCGGGTAAAGAGATGATATGGATTGGTGGCGGCGCAGGTATGGCACCGTTGCGGGCACAAATCATGCACATGACGAAGACCCTGCACACCACCGACCGCGAAATGCACTTCTTCTATGGTGCGCGCGCGCTGGTTGAAGCATTCTTCTTGGAGGACTTTTGGGAATTGGAGAAAGCGTTTCCCAACTTCCATTTCCACCTTTCGTTAGATCAGCCCGACCCGAAGGCCGATGCCGCCGGTGTGAAATATTATGCAGGGTTTGCCGTGAATTGCATTCGCGACACCTATCTGAAGAATCACGAAGCGCCCGAAGACTGCGAATATTATCTTTGCGGTCCTCCCATGCTCATTAAGACGGTCACCGACTATCTCGACAGTTTGGGTGTGGAGCAAGATGCCATTATGTACGACAATTTTGGATAAATGGTTATATGTATGCAGGCGGTCAACAGGCAAAGGTTTGTTGGCCGCTTTTCTTTGTCTGCCGAATGGCCGCTGCAACGATGCAATAGCTCATTTTGCCCGAACAGCTGTTTTTTCTCAAAAACATGCGATTGTCAACCCCCGAACGACTGTTTTTCTCAAAAACATGCGATTGTCAACCCCCGAACGACTGTTTTTCTCAAAAACATGCGATTGTCAACCCCCGAACGACTGTTTTTCTCAAAAAC
>ERZ772957.399-NODE-399-length-36377-cov-5.585430_pt1 | contig 36377 bp, 29 predicted proteins | sample MGYA00580682_ERZ772957 | MGnify/ENA primary metagenome ERZ772957 (study PRJEB29015, sample SAMEA2737921) | human oral metagenome | biome: human oral; feature: human-associated habitat; material: dental | place: China | collected 2025 ...
CATTATCGAGGTCGTGATTGGGAAGTGTATTACACCTCCGAAATACCGCTTAATCGGGGTCCGTGGAAACTTTGGGGCCTCCCGGGATTGATTGCCCGCGCTACGGATGCGGATCACTACTTCCTATTTGAAATGGAGACTTTTAAGCGTCTGAATCGTCCCGTTCCGATCATTTATATTCACCGCGAAATAGGCGCAAAAGGAGGTTATACAGGTGCGGAATACAAGAAAATATCGAGGAAGACCTATTTGGAATATGAGCGATTGTATCACGAGGATGCCATTGCCTTTGGAGATTTTGAGACGGGGTCGCCTTCGAACTTTTTTGATGAGAACGGTAATCCCACATCTGCTCCTGTGATGAAAAGAGAGTATATCCCAATAGAGAAATAGCACCTATTTTTTTTCAGAAGTACTTTACAGGCCTCATCTTGTGCTTTTCTTTAGACGAAAGACACATCCTGAGGTTTTTTGATTACTCACTTTAGCGTAAGAATGACCTATGATGAATCGTGGACTACTTTTTTGGACAATACTTTTTATGCTGACCGTCGCCGGATCCAGCGCGCAACAGCAATTGAAGGGCCATACCCGCGCGAAGACCAATGGCGCACCCATTCCGGACGTCTACGTTATGCTGATGAGTGCGGATGGACGGCGAATCCTGTCCTACGATTACTCGAGGGATGACGGCGCTTTCACTTTAGACCTCCCGTCGGACGGTGCTCCGGAATACGTTGTATCGACCTCCCGGTTAGGTTTTGAAGCCCTGCGGCAAAGTGTTCGGAGGGATGCGGGCACTGTGGAACTGCGTTTGCAGGAGACTTCGGTCAAGCTGCGCGAAGTGAAGGTCGAGGCCGCGCCCATGCGACGCCGCGGGGATACGCTGACCTATTTTATGTCTAATTTTTCGCGGCCGCAGGATAAGACGTTGGCCGAAGTGCTGGAGCGTATGCCCGGCATTGAAGTCCGTAGTGACGGACTTGTCAAATATGACGGCCGACCTATCAACCGCTTTTATATCGAAGATTTGAATCTGCTTGGCAATCGGTATTCACTGGCTACGAAAAATCTTTCACCAGCTGACATCGCTTCCGTACAGGTTTACGAAAATCATGAGCCAATCAAAATGATGCGTGGACGCACGGATCCCGACGAGGCGGCCCTAAACATCAGACTGAAATCGGGATCGCGCGCCAAATGGCTTCTCACGGGTGACTTCGGTTTGGGCGGTTTTCCGATGCTCTATGACGCGACCGTGACGCCAGCCCGCTTTGCGCGTCGAAACCAGACGCTGATTGTCGCCAAGGCCAATAATACGGGGCGGGACATTGCCATGGAGCTCCGGATCCATTCGATGGGCGCCACCGTCTTTAATCCGGCTACTTTGGAGGGCATTCCGGATCAACTTTTGCCCCTCACGATGACCTCGGCCTTCTTCGTTCGCGATCGCGCACGCTTCAATCGGTCTGCTATCGCCTCGGTGAATCAACTTTGGCGGTTGGCGGACGACGTGGACTTGCGTCTGAATCTCAATTATGGCTACGAACGTGAGTCGCGCAGCCGTAGCGTAGAGACGGAGTACCGGCTGGGCAACGGACAGACGTATACCGTCGGCGATTACACCTCGCAGATCGTCCGACGTCATAAATTGGAAGGCGAATGGACTTTGACGGCCAATCGGACACGTTATTTTTTGGAGAATAAGCTCAGCGCAGAAATTCATTGGAAGGATGCGCGCGCCGATGTAGCTGCGGGAGGTCGCCAAATGCAGCAGCAGATGAATTTGCCACGCACCTTGATAAAGAATCACTTAAAACTTTCTCGTTTGATCGGTCGCGTGGCTTTTGGATTCGGAAATGAGACAGAATTTATACGTATGCCGCAATGGCTTACGGTTTCTTCGCAAGATTCGATACTACTTTTTAGACAGCTATTCGTCCGGCAATCTATTCGCTATGAGGCGGGTAGCAACGACTCGTATTTGACGCTCAATTTCCACTCCGGGGCACATACGCTGGACTTAAAAACGGGTTTTGCATGGAAGGGACAAGCCGTGCGGTCCGCCCTGCAACCCCAACCGGAGGGCGTGGAGGGTCCCTACACGAACGATCTTCGTTGGCGCCTATGGCAGCTATACGCGGTGCCTGCTTATCGATTCGTGTATGGGGCTTGGAGCCTCACGTCGTCCGCGATGCTGGAGCAACGACAGACCACGTATGCCGGCCATACCGATCGCGATCTGCAAATCCACCCCGCGATACGTTTCAGCTATGAGCCTTCGGCGGTATTTAAGTCGAGCGCCAGTTGGCAGCGTACGATTCGCCGTGGCGACCTGGACAATCGCCTCACGGGCTATGTGATGAAACGCTACAACCTGCTCACGCGTGGCACGGACCGTGAGGAACGCAACGTTTCGGACATGCTGAGTCTCGACCTCTCGGTCAAGGATCTGTCGCATTTCTTTAACTTGAGTTATATGACGTATTTTTCTCGTTATCAGGGAAACCTGATCTCGGCATATCTTATTCGTGATTTCTATACCTTCTCCTGGCTTCGTCCTTTTGATCAACGCAGTACGTATTGGTCTCATACCCTTTCGGCAACTCGGCTATTGACGCGCCTTTCCCTTACCGCAGGGCTACAAATTACGTACGCTCGCAACGCATCGACCTTGGAGCAGCAGGGAGCTACGATAGATTATACCGATCATAGTTTCACGTTTTCGCCTTCCCTCAAATGGAACGCCCGGAGGAACTTAAATTTTGATTATGTCGCGTCGCTATCGTATACCGGGGTAAGCATCGATCGGAGCGCCGTGGATCGGTACATTCCATTCCTCGACCATCGTCTGTACACCTATTGGGGCCTCACGCCGCGCCTCTCACTAACCACCACCCTGCAACATTATTACACACAGGCCCCAGACATATCGGCAACGAATCTTTTTTTCGCTGACTTAGGTCTGCGTTTTTCGTTCCCTCACATGACCGTCAGTTTAGACTGGACGAACCTCCTGAACCGTCGCACGTATGTGGTTACGGGCTATAACGCCATCAATACCTATACACGTACCGATCGGCTGCGGCCCTCGGAATTTCTGATCAGCTTTCGTTTTAAGCGATAGGGGATCAGGAGAAAACGAAAATCGAAAAACAAAAAATGGCCGGACACCTGCGAGTTTTCTCGTCACGTATCCGGCCGTTTTTTATCCATCCGACTGTATGAAGGTGAGATCGCAAAATCTTACGCCATCCCCAACGATGCGTAAGGTGCGCATGTCGTTTCATGAAGGAGCCGCGGCGCCATGTGTAGACTTATTTTTAATTCCAACTTATTTTGCCGGTACACGTGAGGACAAAAAAATGCCGGGTACACGACTTGGGGAAATCCCGCCCGTGTACCCGGCTTTCGTTTGAAGACCTTAGACTTTTGTCGGTCTACGTTTTACAGCTTCCGCACCACCTGCATCATCTGCTCACCTAAGCCAATCGTATAGCCCTGCGATACAAAGACTACCCGACCGAACGTATCGGCAATAATGAAGATTGGCAGGTCGTTCGTATTCCGCAATTTCATGGCCTCGGCAATCATATGCGTCACGGAACCGTCCGCGTCCGTGCCCCACGTAATCGTGCTCGGTAGTGGGCCGAACTCCTTTCGATCAAAACCGTCCAAGGAAGCCTTATCCTTGAAAAGAAGCACTATGCCACGGTTCCAGCCTTCAAAGTCGGCCTTCAGACGGGCAATATCGCGCAGTGCATGGTTCGTCGGTTCCTGTCGTGCGCCGAGAATGCCTATGATGAAGTATCCGCGGCCTGTGGTCGAAAGAATGGAGACCTTCGAGCCTGTTTCGTTGTCGAACTTGGCTTCGGGATCGATACTACCGATCACGCTGATGTCCGTCGTATCCGCACGCATGACAAGCGGCACATTCGTCGTCTGCCCTTCGTGAATAGAGAAGAAGGTGAGACGTGCCAGTACCTTGCCACTAGCCATACGCGTACCCGTGACGAGCACATAATTGCCACAATCGAGTCGCAATGAGGACGGCGCGCGAAGCAGATCCTGCCACGTGTCGCCCACACCACCCTGCGATTCGAAGTCGAGCGTCCGCATTTGTGCGTCGTCACGCAATCGGGCAATCGTGAAGTGGCTGTAGTATTTCGGATTGTCAAGCGAGGGAGTGGGGGAGTAGCTGGCCGTGAGCATTCCTTGGGGCGCGTTAGTCTGATGGTCCGCCTCGAAGTTCACATCCTGCCATCCGTGGTTGTAGTACTGCACCTTACCCGTCATTAACTCGATCCGGGCAGGTATACCTAGGCTTCGCGCCACGGCCACGAAGAAAATGTTGCGCGAATAGGTGTCCGCCATGCGCGCACGCCATACACCCGTCGGCATGATAGAGATATACTGCGGATTGAGGTCGTTACGAAGGGCGATATGTGTCTTCACCCATTCCACGAGGGCCTGCGGATTGCGTCGAGCTGCCGTAGCCAGCGATGTATCGATCCGCTCGGCAAAGAATTGTTTGTAAGGCGTCAGATACTCGTTCCACACGCGTGGGTTAACTACGTACTCCGCAAAAAGAGTGGCATCAGGCCGGTCGATAAGGCCCTCAGGAATTTGCGGCGTGTTGTTCAGATGGTCGAGTAGCACGTCCGCCGGCGTATCGCGGAGGTCCTTTTCGGAGATACTGTTCAATAGACGCAGCGCATCGGGCAGTCGGTTGGCCTGATCTGCCTCACGCAGGAAATGCTCGACCTCCTGGTGGTTGCCACGTGTCTTGGGCATGATTTTCCGCAGCTCGTCCGCGTTCGACATGCCTAAAACTTTTGCTAAGGCAGCAGACAGGGTGTCGGTATAGAATGTGGCCACGTATGCGTTGCGGATACTATCCTCGGCCAGCATGCGACGCGTATTTTCGGCCTTCTCCGCATCCGTCACCTCACGCTCCGGCGGGATGGCACCCTCCACCGGGGGCACGATGTCCATCTCTACCGTAGCCGTGTCACCTGGCGTATGATCCAAGGCGATTGTCACGGCGTCGTCTTTACCAAAGGTCACCTTGTGGAAGCCATAGCGTCCGTCTTTCGACACCCACACGAGCATGTCGCCCTTGCCCGCCGTCAGTGAGGCCTTGCCGTCGGCATTGGTCTGCTTGCGCGCCACGGTGAAGAACTCGGCGTAGTTGTAAAGCTGGAACTCTACGAGCGCATCCGCTACCGGCTTGCCGTCGGTACCCTTCACGGTGATTGTCGTGCGACCCGTCGGGGCGTAATTGTCGATCACGTTGATTTCCGTGTAGCAGGCCGTGCGCTCCATCACGTCCTCTGGCCCGTCGTAGTAGCCGAACACCTTCGTGTGCATCAGCATCCCGCGATAAGCCGGAGCGTTGAACCAAGCCAGATTGAGCGCCGGCTCAGGCTCACAGGCGCCGAAGAAGTACCAGCGACCGTCGACCCACGCCTCGACCCAGGCATGATTGTCGTCCGTGTGGGCCCAGCGTGGCGTGTAGACCTGCCGCGCGGGAATGCCGACGGCGCGTAGGGCGGCCACGGTGAAGGTGGACTCCTCGCCGCATCGTCCGTAGGCCGTGCAGACGGAGGCGAGCGGTGAACTGGTGCGGGCGTCGGAGGGTGTGTAGATCACCTTCTCGTGGCACCAATGGTTCACCTCAAGCACCGCCTCGCGCAGTGAGAGTCCCCGCACGCGGTCCTTCAGCTCTTCGAAGAAGACGGTGCGACTCTCGTCCAGATTCTCGTTGTTGACGCGGATCGGGAGGACAAAGTGGCGAAAGATGTCCTCCGGGATCTGTTGTCCCCATGGCATCTCACGGCGGGCCGTGAAGGCCGCCCGGACGTTGCGCAGATAGAAGGCGCCGTCGTAGTCGGCCACGTCGCCGATGGGCATGTAGGCATAGAGGAACTCCATCGCCTCACGCTCCGGGGTGGTCATCTCGGTTTGGAAGATGGCGAAGAGCGACGAGTCGGCGAAGGCCTCGCGTTTCGTTTTGAAATCCGCCTCCACGCGAGCACGATAGGAGGCGTCTGTGATGAAATGTTCGGATTTCGTGCAGCCGAACGCAGCAAAGAGCAGGAGCAAGAGTCCTGCGATCATGGGTGGGTATGTTCTCATAATGAATAGGTAGTTATAGAGCCTTGCGTAGGTAGTTGCGCACCTGCGGCGTCGAGCCGCCTCACTTCAGATATTCCTTCAGAAATCGATCGATGATGTCGAAGGGGATGCGCTTCATGTCGTCATAGAGGTCGATGTGGTAGGCGCCGGGCACGATGTAGAGCTCCTTGTTCGAGCCGTTGAGGCGCTTAAAGATGTCCTCGGCCATGCCGCGGGTGTGCGACTTTTCGCCCTGGACGATGAGCACCGCGCCGCGGATTTCGCCCACTCGCGAGCAGAGCGGCGAGCCGATGAAGGAGATGGGCGTTGTCTTTGTCCAGCCGCCCGTGGAGTTCACCGAGCGCTTGTGGAAGCCGCGGGCCGACTTGAAGTAAGCCTGAAAGTCGCGCAGGTAGCGGGGTGCGTTGGCGGCGATACGATCCAGGTTATCGCCCGTCACCTCGTGCGTATCCGTCTGCGCGTCTCGGGTGCGCTGATTGCTCAGTCGGCGCAGCTCCTCGTAGCGCGCATCGTCGCTTTTGGAGTCGTAATAGACGTCGGCGAAGAGGCGCTTCATGTCGTAGAAAGAGCAGATGACGGTCGCCTTGACGCGCGTGTCGACCGAGGCCTCATTGACCGCCATGCCGCCCCAGCCACCGATGCCCACGAGGCCAATCTTCGAGACGTCGACGTTGCGCAGGCGTATCAGATAGTCCACGGCCGCGCCGAAGTCCTCCGTGTTAATGTCTGGTGCGGCCACGCTGCGCACCTCGCCGCCGCTCTCGCCCGTGAACGAGGGGTCGAAGGCCAGGGCCACAAAGCCGCGCGATGCCAACTCCTGGGCGTAGAGTCCGGAGGCCTGCTCCTTGACCGCCCCGAAGGGCCCGCAGACGGCCACGGCGGGGTATCGCTTCGATGCCTCATAGCCCTTGGGCATGTAGAGGTGGCCGGCCAACTCTATCCCGAAGCGGTTTTTGAAGCGCACGCCCTGCACATCGATCGCCGGATCGACCTTGAAGACGCGCGTGTCGTTAGCCAGCACATTGACTGCGGCCGACTTCTGTTTCTGTTTTGCTTTTTGCCCGTAGGCTGCGCCCCCATGTAGGGCGACGAGCAGCGCCAAAGCGCCGATAAATAGATGCTTCATGCGGGGGTTCTTGTTTGGTCTGTTATCTGTGAATCCTTCCATTGTCCTATTGTCACTTCTTACTCTCTGGAAATTTGGAGGCGCAAAGCTAAGCGGCTGTTCGATTTATGGTAGGGGGCTCTGCGGAGGCGGGCGCAGTTTGGCCAGATACAGGAGGGGCGATAGGGTAGGGGTGCAAAAGCATACGCCTCTCCTCCGGGGGAACATTCCGCAGGGGAGGACGGAAAAGACGAGGGGGAGTCGATCCGTGAGGGGCGTTAGCCTGCAATTGGAAGGGCATTTAGGGGTGCGACGTCGTGTGAGGGGCAAAAGCGACGGCCTTTCGGACTGTTCCCGGGTGGCGGGCTGCCCCAGCGGCCCCATTCGAAGCTCCTCCCCGCCGCGTAGCCTTAGATGGAAGTGTATATCAGATGCTTTTAATGTGATAGGATAAAATATCACACGTATATTCTATGCTTTTAATCTGATAGGATAGAATATATACTGCAAGTCGGAGCGTATTAATTTGAAAGCTATCTACTTTCACCGTATATATAATACTTTCAGATTAAAAGGATTAGATATATCATGTATATTGTATCCTTTCAGTGTAAAAGCATTGAATATAGACCGTATATGATAGGCTTTTAATATGAGAGCATTCAATGCGTGTCGAATATCTTATCCTTTCAATATAACAACTCGTTACTTGCACTGTATATCTCGCGCTTTTAATGTAAAAGCATGGAATATATGGCTCTTCTTAGGGCCTGATGGGGTGGTAGTGGGGTAAAATGACTTGCTTCGGGCGCGGCGCAGGGTGTCTATCGGGTAAAATGAGGCGCATTAGGGGCCACGCAGGGCGTCTATTGGGCAAAAAGAGGTGCTTCGGGCGCGGCGCAGGGTGATTGTAGGACAACGGAAATGGCGATGCCGGGTAAGCCGTTGCGCACACCCGTAATCAGGGGGATTTGACCCCTGACCCTTGCTCCGGACGCCGGTTGTGTAGGACGAATATCTATCTACTTTTGCCCCTCGTTCAGAAAAAACAATTGTGTAAATGAGAAATAACGGGTTACGATCGGTGCTTGTCAGCTGTTTAGCAGCGCTCGTTTTGTCGTCCTGCTTGAAGGACGAAGCGCAGAGGACAACGCCGAAATGGCGGCAGAAAAACTGCCAAATCGCCTCCTTTTTGCTGAAGAATGTCACCAAGGATAAGGACTCCATCGCTGGCCTGAGTCGGGTGACTTTCACCATCGACCAACTGCGAGGGGAAATCTACAACGCCGATTCGCTGCCGTACGGCACACGGGTCACCCATAAGTTGGCCTGCCAGATCGTATACGACGAAGCTGTGGGCCCGTCGAGCGTGGAGTTCGAGCCAGAGGCGACCGGCAAACGCATTTCGGGGCAGGAGGCTGACTCGATCGATTTCTCGCGGCCTGTGCGCATCTACGTCACGTCGCTCGACCGCACCGAGGCCAAGACCTACACCGTGCGCCTGAATGTCCACCAGCAAGACCCCGACTCGATGGCTTGGCAACACACCGCGCCGCTGCTCCGCCAGAGCAACCTCGTTGAGGCGCGCGTGCTGGCCCACACTGGTGCCTACCTGCTCTTGGCCCGCACGACCGACGGCCTGAGCGCCTATCGCTCGACCGACGCGCAGACGTGGACGGCCCTCACTCCGTCCGGCCTGCCCGCGGGCAAGACGTTCGAGGCGGCCTACGCCACCCTCCTCCGCCATACCTATTATATACACACCACCGACGGCGCGCTCTACCGCTCGGCCGACGGCACCACGTGGACGTCCGTCGCAGGGGCGCCCACCATCGTCCGCCTCTTGGGCGCCGTGGACACGGTGACTTACGGCTCACAGCCGGTGGCGCTGGCGGCCATCGTGCGCAGTAAGGACAACACGCTCCATTTCGCCTCGATGGATGCGTCAGGCGCTTGGACCACGGGCGACGCCGTTCCAACCACCTTCCCCACGGAGGGCTTCGGCAGTACGAGCTACGAGGCGGCCCACCGTCGGCACCTGCTGATCGCGGGCGGTCGTCGGCGCGACGGCATCCTGACGGACCAGACGTGGGAGACGACCGACGGTCGCACGTGGATCTGCCTCAACCAGTACACCGCCTCCGGTCTGCCGGCCTTGGAAGGCGCGGCGGTAGCGAACTACAGCGGCGCCATCGTCCTTGTGGGCGGCCTGAACGCCTCAGGCACTGCACAGCGCACGCTCTACCTCTCCTACGACCGCGGTGCGACATGGATCGCAGCGGCGCACAAGCTCCAGCTGCCAACGGAGTTCGTGGCGCGTGGCTATGCTTCGGCCGCTGTCACGTCGGACGGCTACCTGCTGCTCGTCGGCGGACGCACCTCGCGAACGGGTGCCATGATGGACGAACTGTGGCGTGGACGCATCAATCGACTGGGTTACGGGCGGTAAAGGGTGAACGTAATTTTGAAACACTTTTCGCGTTAGGGAGAAAGTAATGACCGTAATAATCAAGGATAATGTCAGCAGCTTTCTTTCGACACCTTGCGGCGGGGCTCGTCTTCGCCGTCGTCAGCGTGTCGGCCTTTGCGCAGGAATACAAATACGAGATCGGCGGCATGGGCGGCGGAGCGTTTTACATGGGGGATGTGAATAAGAGTACGCCGCTCAAGGGCATGAACCCGTCGTTGGGGCTGGTCTTTCGCTACAACGCCAACTTCCGCATTGCCTTCAAGGGCGGCCTGACGTGGGCACGGGTCACGGGTAGTACGGCTGGCCTCAAGAACGCCTTCCCCGGCGGTATGCAGACCGCTTTCTCGCGCAACGTGGTGGACCTTGGTGGGCAATTCGAGTTCAACTTCTTTCCCTACAGCGACAAGTTCGCCTACCTCAATACGCAGCGCCTTGCGCCCTACCTGCTCGTCGGCCTCGGTGCCACTGTGGCTACAGGCCAAGGCCGCACGTTCGGCGGGCTGAACCTGCCCATCGGCGTGGGGATCAAATACAAGCTCCGCAACCGCGTCAACATCGGCGCAGAGCTGACGGTGCACAAGGTCTTGGGCGATGGCTTAGACAATGCGCAGCTGGACAACCCGTACAACATCCCCGGCAGCGTGATGAAGAACGGCGACTGGTACACGCTCACGACGCTCTTCCTCACGTGGGACTTCGGGCCGCGCAACCGCAAATGCAACAGCACAAAGGGCATCGAGGCACTGATGGGATTATCAAAACACTGAACCAACTGAAGACTTACCAAAGCATGTCGTTGAAAGAACAAATAGACCGCAACCGATTGCCGCAGCATGTGGCGATCATCATGGACGGAAACGGCCGATGGGCGCAGGCACGTGGCGAAGATCGCAGCGCGGGGCACCGCGAGGGCGTCGTCTCCGTGCGTAAGGTGGTCGAGGCGGCCGTGGCCATCGGGCTGCGCTACCTGACTATCTACACCTTCTCTACCGAAAACTGGAACCGCCCCGCGGCCGAAGTGCACGCCCTGATGGCGCTCATGGTGGCCGCTATCCAGCGCGAGACGCCCGACCTGATGAGGAACAACGTGCGCCTTGAGGCCATTGGCGACTTGGACCGTCTGCCGGCCGAAGTGCGAGCCACGCTTGAGGAATGTCTGCGCGAAACGTCAGACAATACAGGCACGACGCTCGTTCTTGCGCTCAGCTATTCGGCGCGTTGGGAGATCCTGCGTGCTACGCGTGAATTGGCCGAGGCCGTTCGTGACGGTCAGCTACGGCCGGAGGAGGTGACGGAGGCGTGCTTCTCCGATCATCTCACCACCCGCCATCTGCCCGACCCCGATCTGATGATCCGCACGGGCGGCGAGCAACGCATCAGCAACTTCCTGCTTTGGCAACTCTCCTACGCCGAGCTGTATTTCACCGACACCTATTGGCCCGATTTCAGGGAAGAAGAATTATACACGGCCATCTTGGACTATCAGCACCGCGAGCGGCGCTTTGGCAAGACCGGCGAACAACTCAAATAAATAAGACAAGTACACAGGTACGAACCTCGCTGGGGGCACCGCTTCCCTACGACTTACTACCTCAAACCACACTCCTACTACTTCTAACTACTTTACTATGCAGAAGAGATTACGCTTGATGGCGGCGGCCCTAATGGCAGCCTTAACGGTGGGCAGCGCGTGGGCGCAGGTCGACACCACGGCCGTGCACGCTGGGACGGTGCTTTCGGACCTTACACCGACGAACGCGGCACCGACGGATACGGTGCCAGCTGGCGAGGTGCCGACGGTATCCTATACGCTGACTCCGAAACGCTACACCATCGCCGGCATCCAAGTGACCGGCACCAAGAACTACGACGATTTCATCCTCATCGGCTTCTCCGGCCTCTCTGTTGGCGACGAGGTGTCGATCCCGGGCGATGAGATCTCGGACGCGGTGCGGCGCTTCTGGAAGCATGGGCTGTTTTCTGACGTGAAGATCTTGGCTACCCGCATCCAAGGGGATAAGGTGTGGCTCGAGATCCGCCTGAAGCAGCGCCCACGTATCTCGGAAATCCACTATAACGGCGTGAAGAAGAGCGAACGCGAAGACCTCGAGGCGAAGCTCGGGCTGCGCAAGGGCCATCAGATCACGCCTAACGTGATGGATCGCGCAAAGACGCTCGTCAAGAAATATTTCGACGGCAAGGGCTTCAAGAACGTGGAGGTGGACATCGTGCAACGTGAGGATGCGGGGAAAGACGGCGAGGTGATCGTGGACGTGAACATCTCCAAAAACCAAAAGACGAGGATTCGCGAGATCCACCTCAATGGCAACCATGCCCTCTCGGATGTTACACTGAAGAAGGCCATGAAGAAGACGAACGAGAAGTTCGACCTCAAGAAGCGCTTCCGCACCAGTTGGTTGGAGCTTTTCAGCACGAAGAAGTTCACCAGCGAGGAGTATGAAAACGACAAGAAGAACCTCATCGATAAATACAATGAGTACGGCTATCGAGATGCCGTCGTAACCTCAGACAGCATCGTGCCCGTGGACGACAAATACGTCGACATCTACCTCAACCTTAACGAGGGCGACCGATACTATCTCAAGGACATCCGCTTCGTGGGCAACACGAAGTATCCCACCGAGCAGCTCTCCATGCTGCTGAACATGAAGGCGGGCGACGTCTACAACCAGAAGAAGTTGCAGGAACGCCTACAGTCAGATGACGACGCCGTCTCGAACATCTACTACAACAACGGCTACCTCTTCTTCTACGCCGACCCCGTCGAAGTGGAGGTGGAGAACGACTCGATCTCGCTTGAAATCCGCATACAGGAAGGCCCGCAGGCCACGATCAATAAAGTGATCATCAACGGTAACGATCGGCTCTATGAAAACAATATCCGCCGTGAGTTGCGCACCAAGCCGGGACAGCTCTTCAGCCGCGACGACCTGATCCGTTCGGCGCGTGAGATCGCGCAGACGGGCCACTTCGATCCCGAGAAGATGAACCCCGAACCTATCCCCAACCCAGACAATGGCACGGTGGACATCCGCTACAACCTCGTTTCCAAGGCCAGCGATCAGATCGAGTTATCGGCTGGATGGGGACCGGGCGGATTGCTTGGGCGCGTCGGTTTGAAGTTCAACAACTTCTCCATGCGCAACCTTTTCCACCCCGGCACCTACCGCGGCATTATCCCCCAGGGCGACGGCCAAACGTTTACTATCAACGGCCAGACGAGTGGTAAATACTATCAGTCCTACAACGTCTCCTTCCTCGATCCATGGTTCGGTGGCAAGCGCCCGAACACGCTCTCTGTCGGGCTCTATTATTCCAAGTACACGGGTTATAATCCCCGCTATTTTAATCAGGAATACAGCCGCTACATGGCCAACAGCTTCTACAACAACGGCATCTACGGTCGCAATAGTTATGGAAGCAATGGCTACAGTCCCTATGAGCAAGCCTACGATCCCAGCAAATACTACGAACGATTTGCCGTGAGCGTTGGTTTCGGTAAGCGCCTCAATTGGCCCGACGACTATTTCTACACCATGCTTACGCTGAATTATCAGCTGTTTCACATGCACGACTACACCTACTTCGACGTAGCCAACGGCGTCTGCCACAAGATCAGCCTCGATCTGAGTCTGCAACGCAACTCGATCGATAACCCGATCTACACGCGCTACGGCTCGCAGTTCCTGGCCTCCGTCTCGTTCACGCCGCCCTACTCGCTCATCGATGGCAAGGACTACTCCAAGATCAACGACCCGGCCGAGCGCCACAAGCTGATCGAGTACCACAAGTGGAAGTTCCAAGGGAAGATGTTCTTCCCCCTCACACCCCTGCCGCAAAACAACGGTCCCAAGCGTACACCGGTGCTTATGACCCGCGTGGAGTACGGCTTCCTCGGCTACTACAACCGGTATAAAATCTCCCCCTTTGAGTCTTTTCAAATGGGTGGCGACGGCATGTCTGGATACACCAACTATGACTACCCTACAGAACTAATTGCCCTACGCGGCTACGAGAACAATTCCATTGCCGGACGTAGTGGCCAAAACGCTATCCCCTACGCCTACGCCTACTCCCGCCTGTCAATGGAATTGCGCTATCCGCTTATCCTCGAGCCGACATCTACGATCTATGGCCTGGCCTTCGTGGAGGGCGGTAACGCCTGGGGATCGGTGCGCGACTTCAACCCGTTCGACTTGAAGCGTTCGGCCGGTGTCGGTGCGCGCATCTTCCTGCCTATGATCGGCATGATCGGTATCGACTGGGCCTACGGCTTCGATCGGCCTTATCCCGGTGCACAGCGCGGCGGCAGCCAGATCCACTTCTATTTGGGACAAGAATTTTAATGTGATTTATGAAGCAGACGGCTCAAACCTCTACGCAGGCAGTCCGTCTGTTGCGACGATAAATTTTTAATGACCATAGAGCGATGAAAAGGAAAAGTATTTTGATGATCGGAATGGTGCTGCTGTTCTCAGTGGCATCGATGGCGCAGAAGTTCGCCTTAGTGGACATGGAGTATATCCTGAAGAATATTCCGGCGTATGAGATGACCAACGAACAGCTGTCGCAGCTCTCCAAGAAGTGGCAGAACGAGGTCGAGGCCATCCAGCAAGAGGCGCAGAACATGTACAAGAAGTACCAGAGCGACCTCGTCTTCCTATCGGCCGAGATGAAAACCAAGCGCGAGGAAGAGATCGTGAAGAAGGAACAGGCTGCCCAAGACCTGAAACGGAAATATTTCGGAGCCGAAGGCGAGCTCTATAAGAAGCGCGAGAGCCTGATGAAGCCCATCCAAGACGAGATCTACAACGCCGTCAAGGAGATTGCCAACGACAAGGGCTACCAGATGGTCATCGATCGTGCCTCGGCCGGCAGCATGATCTTCGCTTCGCCACGGATCGACATCAGCAACGAGGTGCTCACCAAACTCGGCTACGCGAAGTAGAACGGAACGACGAAAAGCCAAAAGCCCGAAGGCGGACCCCACACCTGGACCAGCCGTCCCCCTTAGCTTTTCGCATTTCGCTTTTACCTCCATCTTTGCCGCCCGCTTTTGAATAGACAGAACAATCCATTTTAGTAACAAGAGATTTTTAGAGTAATGAAGAAGTTAGTAGTGCTGATTTTTATGCTCCTGCCCCTGGGCGGAGTCTTCGCACAAGACAAGATCGCTATTGTCAACACGGCAGACATTTTCAATGCCATGCCTGAAGTCGCAGCCGTTGAAAAGAAGATGGCGGCCCTCAATGAGCAGTATGAGAAGGAGTTCAAAACCATGCAGGACGAGTACACGAAGAAGTATTCCGAGTACATGTCCAAGCAGGACTCCCTGACCGAGAACATCAAGCTCCGCCGTCAGCAGGAGATTCAGGACCTCGAGACCCGGATCCAAAACTTCGTCCCCGTGGCCCAACAAGAGATCCAGAAGAAGCAGCAAGAGCTCTACGAGCCCATCCAAAAGAAGATGCAGGCCGCCATCAAGGCCGTGGGCGATGAGAAGGGGTACACCTACATCATCAACCCCCAAGTGCTTCTCTACACGGGTAGCTCCGCTATCGACGCCACACCGCTGGTTAAGGCCAAACTCGGGCTCAAGTAATCGGAATGAGACGCACGTGTAATCCGAAGTAAAAATCAGAGAAGGGATGCCCCGCCAATCGATGTGCGGCCGGCATCCTTTCCCTTTTTATCTCCGCCCCCCTCTTCCTATAACTACTCCTAACTCCCCGGTCGCAAGGCCGCAACTACCGCGGCCAACGGCCGCATAACTCTCCGCGCCAACAGCGCGTAACTCCCCTAAAAAATGAACGATAAACCTACCCCCATCGGCATCTTCGACTCCGGCTTCGGCGGACTCACCATCTTCGACAAGATCCGCGAAGCCCTGCCCGACTACGACTACATCTACCTCGGCGACAACGCCCGCACACCCTACGGCACACGCTCCTACGACGCCGTCTACCGCTTCACCCGCGAAGCCGTCATGCACCTCTTCGCCGAAGGCTGCCCCCTCATCATCTTGGCCTGCAACACCGCCTCGGCCAAGGCCCTCCGCACCATCCAGCAGCGCGATCTGCCCGCCGGGCACGACCCCTCGCGGCGCGTCTTGGGCGTCATCCGGCCTACCGCAGAGATCGTCGGGCGGCTCACACACACGGGCCACGTCGGGCTGCTGGGCACCACCGGCACCGTCGCCTCCCGATCTTACCCCATGGAGATCGCCAAGCTCTACCCCGACGTCACCGTCGTCGGCGAAGCCTGCCCCATGTGGGTGCCCCTCGTCGAGAACGGTGAGGCCGACTCGCCCGGCGCCGACTACTTCGTCCAGAAGCACATCGAGCGCCTCTTCAACCGCGATCCGCAGATCGACACCGTCATCCTTGGCTGCACGCACTATCCGCTGCTCACCGACAAGATCCGCCGCTACCTGCCCGAGGGCGTCACCCTCTTCTCGCAGGGCGACCGCGTGGCCGACCGCCTCAAGGACTACCTCACGCGCCACCCCGAGATCGAGCGTCGCCTCAGCCGACACGCCGAAGTGCGTTTCCAGACGACCGACTCCCCCGAGCGATTCGCCGACATGGCCTCCCTCTTCCTCCGCAAAGACGTCGGCCGTGCCGAACGCGTCGCCCTGACGTCCGACACCGTCACACAGCGGCGCATCCGATGAAGCGCCCCCTCCTTGCCCTCCTCGTCGCCCTTGTCCTCGCCGCCACCGCCCGCGCCGAGGACTGGGACGCCCGCCTCCGGGCCGCCGGTTACGTTGACCTCCAGCTCCTCATCCCCAGCCTACGCGTGGAGCTGAAGTATGCCACGGCCGACAACTTCATGGGCCGCCCCGTCTACGACGGCCTCACCCGCGCCTTCCTCCACCCCGACGCCGCCCGTAAGCTCCGCCGCGCCCACGAGCTGCTCCGCCTCGAGCGCCCCGACCTCACCCTGCTCGTCTACGATGCCGCGCGGCCCATAGCCGTGCAGCGCATCATGTGGAGCCTCGTCCGCGGCACGCCGAACACCTACTACGTGGCCAGTCCCGCCCGCGGCGGCCTCCACAACTTCGGCCTCGCCGTCGACCTCACCCTCTGCGACACCCTCGGACACGCCCTGCCCATGGGCACGCCCTTCGACCATTTCGGCCCCACGGCCAACATCGACCGCGAGCCGTCGCTCGTTCGCACCGGCCGCATCACCCAACAGGAGCTCCAGAATCGCCTGCTGCTCCGTCGTGTCATGCGCGCTGCAGGTTTCACCACCGTCACCAGCGAATGGTGGCACTTCAACGCCTGTCCCGCCGCTCGAGCCCGCGCCTCCTACCCCCTGATTGGCAAGTGACGCCCCGCGGCGCTCCCCCCGACGCCCCGTTTGGCCCAGTAGACCTCTCGTCCGCCCCCAGAACGGGTGTCTGTGGCATGCTTTCAGCTTAAAAGGTTAGAAATGTCACTGCCTGTGAAGTGCTTTCACAAGGAAAGGATCTAATGTCTATCGTATATAAGAGGCTCTCAGATTAAAAGGAGGTTATGCATACTGTACATAGTATGCTTTTAGATTAAAAGGATGCGATCTCTCATGTATATAGTGGCCTTTTATATTAAAATCACAATATAGTCAGTGTAGATTCTATCCTTTCAGATTAATAGGAGGCTATGTAAACTGTATATAGTATGCTTTCAGATTAAAAGGATACAATCTCTCATGTATATAGTATCCTTTTATATTGAAAGCATAGCACAGTCGGTGCATATTCTTTCCTTTTAGATTAAAATCGTGTGATAGATAAAGTGTGTAGGCGAATTTCAGATCAATAGCCAATAACTTGCTGTGCATATTATAGGCTTTCAGATTAAAAGCCTATGATATACATTCAGCACAAGGCTACGGTGGCTCGGTTGAATTTTAGATAAGTTCGCGACGACACCGCGCTACCTGACGGAAGTCCATTTCGAACCTTTTCGGACATCCCGCCACCCGACGAAAGCCCGAAACGAGTCTCCCAAACCGCCACGCATCGTCGCCCGATGCTGTACCGAAGCGGGAAGTGGATCGGATGGCGGAGAGTGGCCCTCAAACATTCAAACGATCCTCGCCGCTATCCAATTTCCCCACATACCCGGCTGTCTGATCGATGAATAAGGCTTACCTTTGTGCACAAATTTTTAATTGACTATGAATAGATTGAATTTCTATCTGCTGTCTCTCTTGCTCTGTTTGCCACCCAGCTTCTTGGCGGCACAGGGTAGCCGCAAACAAGCATCCGCCGGTAACGAGCGCGACGACAGCGTTATTTATCACACCGTAGAGCGTGGACAAACCATCTATTCCATCGCCGCCCTGTACAAGGTGAGTGAAAACGACATCTATCGGTTGAACCCCAGTAGCCGCAACAACATCCGGGAGGGCGAAACGCTGAAGATTCCCCGTAACGGCACGTCGAACGCCAGCGGACGGACGGCCGACGGCGCCTCTGTGCAGCACACCATTCGCAGTGGCGAGACGCTCTTTTCCCTCTCCAGGAATTATGGCGTGACGCCGGACGAGATCACGGCCGCAAACCCGGGACTGGACGCTGGCACGTTCTACGTCGGCAAGACGATCCGCATCCCGGCCCCCTCCGCCGCTCCAGCTGCCGCCTCGACGGGCGAGACTTACACGATCAAGAAAAACGAAACCATCTACGGTCTCTGCCGACGCTTCGAGACGGACAACGAGACACTGCTCCGAGTCAATCCACAACTTAAAAGCGGCCTGCGCGCGGGCATGGTGATCAAGGTGCCACCCAAGAAAGCGGGCGCCGCACCTTCCACACCCTCCACACCCGTCAGTGGATCCACGAACGAATTTGACATCGAGGCCATGCGTGCCTATCGCAACGAGGTGAATCGCATAGACGTGGCCCGTGTGGCACTGCTGCTACCCTTCCTGACGAGCGACAAGAAAAACGTACCCCGCTTTGTGGAGTATTACGAGGGCTTCCTCATGGCCATCGACAGTCTGCGTCGTACGGGCACCTCGATCGATCTCTCGGTCTACGACCTGGGCGACGGCACGCAGAAGACGGAGGAGGTGCTCCGCACAGACGAGGTGAACGCCGCCGACCTGATCATCGGTGGCGTGACGGACGAACAGATCGAGCTGATCGCCGACTACGCCTCGCGGAAGGGCGTCAAATACGTCATCCCCCTCTCTTCGAAACTCGAGAAGCTGACGTCTGGTAACTCGTTCATCTTCCAAGTCAATGCCCCCAAGGCATACATCGCGCCCATCGCTGCCGTCCGAGCCGCCTCGCTACTGGCGAACTACAACGCCGTCTTTGTCAGCATCGGCGATAAGGACGAAGAGACGGACTTTGTCCGCGCCCTCAAAGCGGAGATGACGAAAAAGGGCATCCCGAACCGGGAAGTAGGCTATAACAGTCGCACGTTCATGAACGATCTCACGGGCCTGCTCAGCACCTCGAAGCCGAACGTGATTATCCCCACCTCGTCGTCCGAGGGCGCGCTGGCCAAGCTCCGCCCCACGCTCCGTGCGCTCTTGCAGGGTAAGTCGAACTATCGGCTGACGCTCTTCGGATACCCCGAATGGCAGACGTACACCAACTACACGCGAGACTTCAGCGCCTTCAATACGTACATCTACGCGCCCTTCTTCGCCATCAACCGCTCGGCGGGTGTGCGCCGCTTCACCTCGCGCTACAAATCGTTCTACCAAAAGAGTATGCACCAGACCTACCCGCGCTACGCCATGCTGGGCTTCGATACGGGCATGTATTTCATCGGTGCGCTGCAAAAGCACGGCGCAAACTTCGAGGAGAACATCCGCCAGATGAAGTACAACAGCCTCCAGATGGGCCTCTACTACAATGAGCGGATGAGCAACTGGGGCGGCTTCATGAACCAGAACATTTACATCGTCCACTACAATAAGGACAACACCGTTACGCGCGAATGATGAGCCGACTTCACAGCGCAGCCCGGTGGCTGCAAGGCGTTTCAGACAGGAGGAGGGCGATGGCCCTCTTTCTGTTTCTGGCATGGGCGGCCGTTCACGCTACGGACGGTCGGGCGCAACGGCCCACGTTCCGCGAAGAATGGGCCGCGGGCGTGACGGGCGGCATCAACTATTCGACCGTCTTCTTCGCGCCCAAGGTGCATCAGAGTCCGATGCAAGGCTTCAACGGTGGCGTGGCCCTCAGGTGGATCACGGAGCGCAACCTCGGGCTACAGCTCGAGGCCGGCTTCCGTCAGCTTGGTTGGCGCGAGCGCTTCGACGAGCAGCCCCAGTATCGCTACATCCGCCGCATGAACTACCTCGAACTGCCCTTCCTGACGCACATCTACTTCGGCTCCGAGCGCGTGCGATGCTTCTTCAACCTCGGTCCGCAGATCGGCCTCCTGACGGGCGAGAGCACGGACGAGAACTTGAACGGCGCCACGCCCAACAAGACGAACGACCAGCACACGATGGCCATCGAGCGCCGTTTCGCGTGGGGACTCTGTGGCGGGCCGGGCGTAGAGCTGCGCACGTCCGTCGGCTATTTTCAGCTCGAGGGCCGCTACTACTATTCACTCGGCGACTTCTACAGCACCCGCCACGGCGACGCCTTCTCCAAAGCCTCGCCCCAAGTCTTCACCCTGCGACTGGCCTACTTCATGCCCTTCACCCTGCGCCATTGAGGCGGCTGCGACCCTCGGTTGTGATACAACCCAGAACCCGGCCAAACTACCTCGGCCTCGGTAGAGGCCTTGATCTTCTTTTGCTTCTTTTCTTCCATCAAGGGAAGAAAAGAAGATCCAATCCAACCCCTTCGCCCTCCATATTGGCCAAAAAAAATCCCGCACACCGTGTGGCCGGTATGCGGGATTAGTCGTGAAAGCAGGGTAGGAGGGGGGCGCTCGGTCAGAAGCGAGCCGAGAGCTTCTCCAGCATGTCGCGCGTCATGGCGTCGAGATCGTAGCGCGGTGCCCAGTCCCACTCCTCGCGGGCGCAATGGTCGTCCATGTGATTCGGCCACGATTCGGCGATAGACTGCCGCAAGGGATCGACGGCGTACTCCATGACGAAGTCGGGCCGATACTTGTGGATCTGCCGGTAGATGATCTCCGGATCGAAGCTCATCGAGGCGATGTTGAACGCGTTGCGATGACGAAGCCTCGACGGGTCAGCCTCCATCAGGCTGATGGCGGCGTGCAGTGCGTCGGGCATGTACATCATGTCCATGAACGTGCCGGCCTGGATGGGGCAGCGGAACGTCTCGCCCCGAGCTGCGGCGTAGAAGATGTCGACGGCATAGTCCGTCGTGCCACCGCCCGGAGGCGTCACGTACGAGATCAGCCCCGGGAAGCGCACGCCACGCGTGTCGACGCCGAAGCGGATGTAATAGTAGTCGCTGAGCAACTCGCCCGTCACCTTCGTCACGCCATACATGGTGTGTGGCCGGCAGATGGTATCCTGCGGCGTCATGTCTTTCGGCGCACCGTCGCCAAAGGCTCCGATCGAGCTGGGGGTGAAGACGGCGCAGCCCCGTTCACGGGCTACTTCGAGCACGTTCATCAGGCCGTCGATGCCGATGTGCCAAGCCAGGCGGTGCTTGCTTTCGGCCACGGCCGAGAGTAGCGCTGCGAGGTTGTACACCGTGTCGACGCGATACTTCGCCACCGTGTCTGCGATCTGCTGTCCGTTCGTGATGTCCACAATGGCTGCCGGGCCCGTTTCGGCCAGCTCGCCCTTGGGTTCGGCTCCGGGTATGTAACCCGCAACCACATTCTCTCCGTAATGCTTTCGCAATTCCAAGGTCAGTTCAGAGCCGATTTGTCCGGTTGAACCGATTACCAATATGTTTTTCATCTTGCTGAATGTGAATTTTTGCGCGCAAAGGTATCAGAGATATACGACAAAATAGAAACCCATACAATCTGCAAAAAGAGATGACGCGTGCACTTCAAAACGCACAGCGACGGGCTGTCGCAGATTTTGCAACGCCCGAAATACACAGCGGCGGGCTGTCGCAGTTTTGCATGGCCCCGAAATACACAGCGACGGGCTGTCGCAGATTTTGCAACGCCCGAAATACACAGCGACGGGCCCGCGCAGACGTGTGGCGCTACGCTGATATCGCATCGGTGGCTGAGGGATGAGGCGCCGGCCCCGTTTTACCTCGAACTACGTCTTACATTTGCCGCCGCGAAACCATAATTACATACACAAAGAGTCATGTACGGAAAAATTCAAGCGTTCCTCCAGCAGGAACTGGCCGACATCGAGTCGGCGGGATTATTCAAAAAAGAACGCATCATCCGAACCCCGCAGCGCGCTGACATCCGCGTTGGCGACGGCGAGGAGGTGCTAAACTTCTGCGCCAACAATTACCTCGGGCTATCCGACAATCCGCGCCTCATCGAGGCCGCCACACGCGCCATGCAACAGCGCGGATTCGGTATGTCGTCCGTGCGATTTATTTGCGGTACGCAGGACATGCACAAGGACCTCGAGGCCGCCATCGCCCGCTTCTTCCGGACGGACGACACGATCCTTTACGGCTCCTGTTTCGACGCCAACGGTGGGCTCTTCGAGCCGCTCCTCGGCGAGCAGGACGCCATCATCTCCGATGCCCTCAACCACGCCTCGATCATCGACGGCGTACGCCTCTGCAAGGCCAAACGTTTCCGCTACGCCAATGCGGATATGGCCGACTTGGAGCGTTGCCTGAAGGAGGCCGCGGGCTGTCGCTTCCGCGTGATTGCGACGGACGGCGTCTTCTCGATGGACGGCAACGTGGCGCCGATGGATCGGATCTGCGACCTGGCCGAGCGTTACGACGCGTTGGTGATGGTCGACGAGTCGCACTCTGCGGGCGTCGTTGGGCCGACGGGACGCGGCGTAGCGGAGCAGTTCAACCTCTACGGACGCATCGACATCTTCACCGGTACGCTGGGCAAGGCCTTCGGCGGCGCTATGGGCGGCTTCACCACGGGCCGGAAGGAGATCATCGACATGCTCCGCCAGCGGTCGCGCCCGTACCTCTTCTCCAACTCGCTGGCCCCGTCGATCGTCGGCGCGAGCATTGAGATGTTCAAGATGCTCGACGAGTCGGACACGCTCCACACGAAGCTGGCGCGCAACGTGACTTACTTCCGCGACCGCATGATAGAGGCGGGCTTCGACATCAAGCCCACGCAGTCGGCCATCTGCGCCGTGATGCTGTACGACGCGAAGCTCTCGCAAGACTTCGCCCGCGAAATGCAGCACGAAGGCATCTACGTGACCGGCTTCTACTATCCGGTCGTGCCCAAAGATCAGGCGCGCATCCGCGTGCAGCTCTCTGCCGGACACGAGCGCGAACACCTCGACAAGGCCATCGCCGCCTTCATCAAAGTCGGCCGTACGCTGGGCGTCATCAAGTAGACGTAAGCCTGCCGACAAGCCCCCCGACGCCGATCGGACAGATTTCAGGCCTGCCCGGTCGGCGTTTCCTTTCCTATTTATAGACTTATGACATTCCAACCCATCTCCCTCACCGATCGCGACGCGATCAGCGCATTCACCCTGAATGCCCCCTATTCCAACTGCGATTTCGCCTTCGCCAACATGTGCAGCTGGCGGTTCCTCTACGACACCGAGTATGCCATCGAGGACGGCTTCCTCTTCATCCGCTTTTACATTGAGGAAAACGCGGGCCGACGGCTGGCCTACATGATCCCCATCGGTCACGGCGACCTGGGCGCAGCCATCCGTAAGCTGGACGAAAACAACCACGTGAACGGTTTCGGCCACCCGCTGCTTGTGCTCGGTATTACCCCCGAGGCGCGCCCGGAGCTGGAGGCTGCCTGCCCCGACGAGTTCGCCTACATGGCCGACCGCGACTACTTCGATTACATCTACCTGCGCGAGGAGCTACTCACGCTGCGCGGCAAAAAACTCCAGTCGAAGCGCAACCACGCCAACCGTTTCCGCAAGGAATACACCTACACCTACCTGCCCCTCACGCCCGAGACGGCCCCCTGCTGCATGGAGCTGGAGCGCACCTGGATGCGTGCCAACGCGACGGACGACAACGCCGACGACCTCACCAATGAGCGCCGATCGATGGACTTCGCCCTCCGCAACTTCGAAGCGCTGGGCCTCACCGGTGGTGCCCTAGTCATCGACGACCACATCGTGGCCTTCACCTACGGATCGCCCATCAACCGCACCACCTTCGGCGTGCACGTCGAGAAGGCCGACACGCGCTACGAGGGCATTTTCAGCGTCATCAACCAGGAGTTTGTCGCCCACATCCCGGAGACGTACACCTACATCAATCGCGAGGAGGACCTCGGGCTGCCGGGCCTCCGCAAGGCCAAACTGTCGTACAACCCCGCCGTGCTGCTGGAGAAGTTCGGCGCCGTGAAGCGTCGATGAGCAGCGACCCGCGACTGCCCGCGATGATGCGCCTCTGGCAGGACACGTTTGGCGACTCCGACGCCTTCGTCCGCCTCTTCTTCACCCGCGTCTACCAGCCCCAGAATGCCCTCACGCTCAGCCGCGACGGACGCCTCGCGGCCATGCTCCACATCGTCCCCTACCGCCTCCGCGTGGGGAGGCGCACGCTCCCCGCGGCCTACATCTGCGGCGTCAGCACCCGCCCCGAGGCGCGCGGCCAGGGGCTGATGACGGCCCTCATGCGCCGCGCCCTCCGCACGATGCGCCGCCGAGGCTTCGCCCTCACCACGCTCATCCCCGCCGAGCCGTGGCTCTTCGACGTCTACGCCCGATCGGGCTACGTCCACCCCATCCAGACTTGCGACGAACGGATCGCCACGGCCGACCTACCGCTCGCTCCTCCTGACGTCCGCATCGCGCCCTGCACCGACGCGCGATTCTACGCTGCCTTCGAACACCTCGAGCGCCGCCGCCCGTGCGCCATCCTGCACACGGCGCGCGACTTCGACACCATCCGCCTCGACTGCGAATCGGATGGCGGCAGCGTGCTCGTGGCCCTGGCCGACGGACGGCCCGTGGGTTTCCTTTTCGAGGCGCCCGAGGAGGGCGGCGTGGTGCGCGTCAAGGAGTTGCTCGCCGAGGACGCGGACACCGAGACGGCCCTCCTTCGCGCCGCTGCCACGCGTCACGGCGCCACGCAGCTCCGCATTCGTCGCCCCCCGCAGCCCGACCGCCCCTCGCAGCCTTACGGACTGGCCGCACGGCTCGACGACCGTCTCTCGGCGGCCGACATCGACCGTCTCCACATGGCGCTGATGCTCGATTAGCCGAGCTGCGCGTCGTTTCCACCCGTTTTCGGGTCCCTGATCCTGATTTCTATTGAATGCAAAACGTGTATCCTATCGTATGGCTCGAAATACGATCTGATACACGTTTGTTTTATATCAGATAGCATGCAATCCGATCCGATACAAAACTGATTAGCTATGGATTGCATGCGATCTAATCTGAATCAAAACTGATTTACTCCAGATGGCATGCAATCCGACCTGATACAAAACTATTTCGCTTCGGATGTCATGCAATCTGATCCGATACAAAACTGTTTCGCTTCGGATGGCGTGTAATCTGATGTGTTTCTATTTTGTACAAATAGAGGTGGAAGGGGATGTGATCTGAATCAAAATGGATTCAAAAGAGAGGGTCGACTATACGAGATGAATCCAAAAAGCGGCTATTCGTTTCTTAGCGTCGGGAGGCTGCCGTCAGCCCGCGGCAGACGGGAGAGGGCCGACGGAGAGGGCTTCTTCACCTGCGTACAATAATGCACCGGCCTCGTAGTTATAAAGGGGCTTATTTTTTGAACGAAACATTGACACAAACCCCTATGATGAACCTTCGTAGAATCGTCGGCCTGTTGCCGGCGCTGCTCCTGCCCGCAGCCCTGCTGCATGCACAGGACAAGTACAAACAATTCAGCCCCATCAACACGGCTATCCCCTCGCTTTCCATCGCCCCCGATGCGCGCGGCGGCGGTATGGGCGACATCGGCGCCGCCACCCTGCCCGACATCCACTCGCAGTATTGGAACGCCTCGAAATACGCCTTCATGGAGAGCAAAGCCGGCGTCGGCATCTCGTACACCCCCTGGCTCCGCAAGCTCGTCAAGGACGTCTACATGGCCTACGCCTCGGGCTATTACAAGCCCAACGACCGATCGGCCGTCGGCGCCTCGCTGCGCTACTTCTCGCTCGGTGAGGTGCCCGTCACCAACCTGGTCGGCCAGCAACTCACCAACCTCAACCCCTACGAAATGGCCTTCGACCTGAGTTACGGTATGAAGCTCTCGGAGAATTACTCCATGGCCGTGGCCCTGCGCTACATCCGGTCGGACATGAACGCCTCCATCAACCAAGACCTGCAGCCGGCCAACGCCGTATCGGTCGACGTCTCCGGCTACCTCGAGAAGTACGTCTACCTCGGGCAGAGCGAGAGCCTCTGGAGCTTCGGCTACAACCTCTCGAACCTCGGTACCAAGGTCTCGTTCGACGGTGGCAACCGCCAGCAGTTCCTGCCCGCCAACCTCAAGATCGGTACCGGCCTCTTGTACCCCATCGACGACTACAACCAGATCGGCGTCTACCTCGACCTCAACAAGTATCTCGTGCCCACCGAACCGATTAAGCGCGAGGGCGAGTCGGACGCCGACTTCGCCAAACGCAGCGACGACTACAAGACGATGAACTCCCTCTCGGCCGCGCTCCGGTCCTTCTCCGACGCCAACGACGGTTTCAGCGAAGAGCTGAAGGAGGTCAACGTCTCGCTCGGTGCCGAATACAGCTACAACAACCAGTTCTTCGTCCGCGGCGGTTACTATTACGAGAACGAGCTGAAGGGCAACCGCCAATACTTCTCGATGGGTGCCGGCTTCAAGATGAACGTCTTCCGCCTCGACGCCGCCTACCTCATCAGCACCGTCCAGAGCAACCCCCTCGATCAAACGCTCCGCTTCTCCCTCTCCTTCGACATGGACGGACTGCGTAGCCTGTTCAATTAGAGGGTAGAGGATAGAGGGTAGAGGGTAGAGCCGGGTACATGTTCATCCTCTACCCTCTACCCTCTACCCTCTACCCTCTACCCTCTACCCTCTACCATTATGCGAATCGGATTCGGATACGACGTCCACACCTTCGCCCCCGACCGTGAACTGTGGATCGGCGGCGTACACATCGACCACCCCCTCGGACTCGTCGGCCATAGCGACGCCGACGTACTCATCCACGCCATCTGCGACGCCCTGCTCGGCGCCGCCGGACTGCGTGACATCGGCTATCACTTCCCCGACACCGCCGGCGAGTATGCCGGCATCGACAGCAAGATCCTCCTCTCCCGGACCATGCGTCTCCTCCGCGATGCGGGCTACGAACTGGGCAACATCGACGCCACCGTCGTGGCCGAACAGCCCAAGCTCAACCCCCACATCCCCGACATGCAGCGCACGATGGCCGAAGTCATGGGCGTCCCCACGGCCGACATCTCCATCAAAGCCACCACCTCCGAGCGTATGGGCTTCGTCGGGCGCCGCGAAGGCATTGCCGCCTACGCCGTGGCGCTCATCGTCCCCCGGTGACCCATGCTGCATAAGACGCGCGGCATCGTCCTCCACACCCTACCCTACGGCGACAAATACCTCATCGTCGCCATCTACACCGAACTCTTCGGTCGCGTGGGTTATCTCATCACCCCCGCCCGACGGGGTAAGGGTGGCGTTGCGCAGGCCCTTGTCATGCCCCTCTCGCTGCTCGAGCTGGAGGTGGAGCACCGCAACGACCGCGACCTGCAACGCATTCGCGAGGCACGCTCCCTCTCCCTTCCCACCGCTCTCCAGACGCATCCAGTGAAGAACGCCGAGGCGCTCTTCCTCTCAGAGATTCTCTATCGGGTCATCCGCGAGAAGGAGTCCGATCCGCCGCTCTTCCACTTCCTCTTCGACGCCGTCCGTCACCTCGAAACGGCCGATGCCGGCATCGCCAACTTCCACCTCACGTTCCTCTTCCGCCTGGCCGTCTACCTCGGTATCCGCCCCAATCGCGAGACGTACGTGGAGGGCCGCTACTTCGACCTTCTCGAGGGCATCTTCACCGAGGAAGTTCCCCTGCACGGTCGCTATCTGAACGCTGACGACAGTCGCGTCATGGCCCGCCTGACGAAGATGACCTTCGCCAACATGTCGCTCTTCGCCTTCTCCCACACCGAACGCTCCGCCATCCTCGGCCACGTCCTCGACTTCTACCGCCTTCACCTGCCCGGCTTTCCCGAGCTCAAGTCGCTCGAGGTGCTGCGCGCACTGTTTGAATGAAGGCGGATCGTGTATGGGAGGAGGGCGTAGATCGACGGCAGATGCGCTGCAATGCAGAGTCACCCAAAAAACAGTAAAAGCCGAATTGCCACTTTGGCATTACAACCCCGGGCGTATCTTTGCCCGCGTTTTTTGCCATACAGCAGAATGAGAACCATAGTATTATCCATCATCACAACAATCATCAGCTTTACACTTATGAGCTTCGACATGCCCAAACTTCCCTACGCAACGAATGCGTTGGAACCCGTAATCAGCCAACAGACGATCGAGTTTCACTACGGTAAACACCTCCAGAACTACGTCAACACGCTGAATAAACTCATCGAAGGCACCGAATATGCGAGCAAACCCCTCGAAGAGATCGTCAAGACAGCCCCCGCAGGCGGCATCTTCAACAACGCCGGCCAGCTGCTGAATCACACGCTCTACTTTCTCCAGTTCAAGTCGCCCGTCGAGAACAATAAACCCACCGGCAAGATCGCTGAGGCCATCAACCGCGACTTTGGCAGCTTCGAGGCCTTCCAGAAGGCTTTCGGTGACGCCGCCGCTACCCTCTTCGGGTCAGGCTGGGCGTTCCTCTCGGTAGATCAGAATGGCAAACTTGTCATCACGCAGGAGCCCAACGGCGCCAATCCCGTAGTCCGTGGCTACAAGCCCATCTTCGGTCTCGATGTATGGGAGCACGCTTATTACCTCGACTATCAGAACCGTCGCGCCGATCACATCAAGGCCGTCTGGGACATCGTCGACTGGGACGTAGTAGGCAGCCGCCTCTAAACCAAGGAGCGTCAGTCAATGGCGCCAAGGCGTACCAACAACTCTTCACGGCGGACTGTTTTTCAGGCGGTCCGCTGTTGAATAAGGTCTCGTAGTTCAATGGATAGAATGGAAGTTTCCTAAACTTTAGATTCGGGTTCGATTCCCGGCGAGACTACCAAGCAACACTTCCTCCCCCCCTCTATGAAAAAAATCAGAGCTGCCGTAGTGGGCTACGGCAATATCGGGCGCTATGCGCTGGAAGCCATTGAGGCCGCGCCCGACTTTGAAGTGGCGGGCGTCATCCGTCGCAACCCCCAATCCCCCCTTCCTGAGCCGTTCCGCTCATACCCCGTAACCGATCATTTAGAGAAGCTTGAGGCTGTCGACGTGGCCATACTGGCCACCCCTACGCGCTTGGTCGAGGCTTACGCCAAAACGGCACTGGCGCTGGGCATTCGCACGGTGGATAGCTTCGATATTCATTCTCAAATAGCTGATCTGCGTCGGACGCTCGACGTAGAGGCCAGGCGTCACGGCGCTGTGTCGGTCGTGGCTGCCGGATGGGATCCGGGGAGCGACTCTGTGGTGCGTGCGCTGCTGCAGGCCATCGTGCCGGAGGGAATCACCTACACCGACTTTGGCCCGGGCATGAGCATGGGCCACACGGTGGCGGTCAAGGCGATCGAAGGCGTACGCTCGGCGCTGAGCATGACGATCCCGATGGGTACGGGCGTGCACCGACGCATGGTCTACGTGGAGATTGAAGACGGATACGAGTTCGACGCCGTAGCCAATGCCATCCGCCGCGACGACTATTTCGCCCACGACGAGACGCACGTCGTCCGTGTGGATTCGGTGGATGAGCTGAAGGATGTGGGCCACGGCGTGCACCTCACCCGCAAGGGCGTCTCCGGCGTGACGCACAACCAACGTATCAGCTTCGATATGCAGATCAATAACCCGGCGCTTACGGGGCAGATCCTCGTGGCTGCCGCCCGCGCGGCGATGCGACTCAAGCCGGGTGCCTATACAATGATTGAAATTCCGCCCGTCGACCTGCTGCCTGGCGATCGCGAGGCTTGGATCGGACGAATCGTGTAACGAATCCCACTCGGCCTATGCTTTTAGACATTACTTGGACCGCCGACCCGGTCATCTTCTCCATCGGCCCGAAGGAAATCCGCTGGTACACGCTCATGTTCCTCGTCGGTTTTGCTGTGGGTTACAAGATCGTCGAGCGCATGTTTCGACGCGAAGGCCTCAATGAGAAATGGCTCGACCCGCTCCTCTACTTCACCCTGGCCGGCACGCTTATCGGCGCCCGACTGGGGCATTGTATTTTCTACAACCCGTCGTATTACTTCTCTCACCCGGTCGAGATCCTCAAGGTCTGGGAGGGCGGCTTGGCCAGCCATGGCGGCGTACTGGGCATCATCATTGCCATCTATTTCTTCTCGCGTTACGTGTCGCATCGGAGCATGCTCTGGACGTTCGACAAGCTCGTCGTGCCCACCGGACTGGTGGCGGCGCTGATCCGCATCGGCAACCTGATGAACCACGAGATCTATGGCCACCCGACCGACCTGCCGTGGGGTTTCCGCTTCGTCAAGAACCTCTACGCCTGGCGTCACGGCGCCGCGCCCATCTTCACTCCGCCCTCACACCCGACGCAGCTCTACGAGGCCGTCTGCTACCTCCTGACCTTCGCCCTCTGCATGTGGCTCTACTTCAAGCGGGACGCCTGGAAGCGCGAGGGGCTAATCTTCGGCATCTTCATGATCTGCATCTTCACCGCCCGCTTCTTCGTGGAGTTTCTGAAGAACTATCAGGAAGACTTTGAGGCCTCCCTGCCGCTCGATATGGGCCAGTTGCTTAGCATCCCGTTCATCCTTTTGGGCATCTATTGCGTATGGCGGGCGCGGAAACAGCCAATCCAGTCTTGAACGCACATTCTAAGGCTTTTACGGCGCCCACGGCGTTTTTGGAAATGCTTGCAACAATCTTGCAAACGCCAAAACGCTTTTTTTTCGCTTGCAAGATTGTTGCAAACGCCAAAAACTACTTTTTCCCATTTGCAAGATTGTTGCAAACGCCAAAACGCTTTTTTTTCGCTTGCAAGATTATTGCAAGCGCCAAAAAGTTCTTTTTCCCATTTGCAAGACTCTTGCAAGCGCCAAAACTTCGTTTTTCGATTTGCAAGATTGTTGCAACGACTAACAAGTCCTTCCGCGCCCCGTATTTCCCATAAAGAGGCTACGAGCTCATTTCTTCCCAACGATTTCGCACTACCGAATCATACACATATCAATCATCAATAAAAAACAGGATCCATCATGAAAGCTGTTGCTAAGGACATTTATTACGTAGGCGTAAACGATCGCCAAAAAGCACTGTTTGAAAACCTGTGGCCGCTCCCCGGGGGCGTGTCCTACAACTCTTATTTGATCGTCGACGACAAGACCGTGCTGGTCGATACGGTCGACATCTGCTATTCCGACCTCTTCTTCAAGCGCGTGGCTAAGCTGCTCAACGGCCGCAAGCTGGACTATCTGGTGGTCGATCACATGGAGCCGGACCACGCCGGCAGCATCCGCCTGCTGCGCCAGATCTACCCCGATGTGAAGATCATCGGCAACAAGCAGACCTTCGGCATGCTGGCCGGATATCACGGCATCACCGACGGGCTGCACGAGGTCAAGGAGGGCGACACGCTCGACTTGGGTCACCACAAGCTCTCGTTCTACATGGCCCCGATGGTACATTGGCCCGAGGTCATGGTCACGTATGAGGAGACGGAGAAGGTGCTCTTCTCGGCCGACGCCTTCGGCACGTTCGGCACCCTGGACGGCGGCGTGCTCGACACAGATATGGACACCGACCGCTTCTGGAGCGAGATGACGCGCTACTACGCCAACATCGTCGGCAAGTACGGCGGCCCCGTGCAGCGCGCCCTCAAGAAGCTCTCCGGGCTCGATATCCAAACCATCTGCTCCACCCACGGCCCCGTCTGGACGAGGCAAAGCGGCGATGTGATCGCCCTCTACGACCGCCTCAGCCGCTACGAAGGCCTCGACGGCGTGACGATCGTCTACGGCAGCATGTACGGCCACACCGAGCAGATGGCTGAGGACATCGCCACGGCCCTCTCCGACGGCGGCGTGCGCCACATCGCCATGCACAACGTCAGCAAGAGCCACGGCTCCTACATCCTGCGCGACGTCTTCAACTACCGCGGCCTCATCGTGGGTTGCCCCACCTACAGCGGCCAGCTCTACCCCGAGGTGGAGATGGTGCTCTCGGAGATCAAGCTGCGCGAGGTGAAGGATCGCCTCTTCAGCTACTTCGGCTCGTTCACCTGGGCCGGCGCCGCAGTGAAGCATCTGGCGGCCTACGCCGAAGCCATGAAGTGGGAAGTAGTCGGCACACCCGTCGAGCAGAAGCAAGGCATCAGCACCGAAGAGCAGTGCATCGCCCTCGGACAAGCCATGGCGGAACGACTGAGAGGAACGAACAAGTAAAAACGGAACAGTGAAAGGCTCCTGCCGGTAAGGGAGGGGGATCGCCCCTTCGTCCGGCAGGAGCTTTTCGTTTATAGATCAATCATGCGCCTGCTTATCCAACCTACCTACGAAGCCATGTCCCGCTGGGCGGCGGACTACATCGCTTCGCGCATTCATCGCGCCGCGCCCACGGCCGAGCGTCCCTTCGTCTTGGGTCTGCCCACCGGCTCGTCGCCCATCGGCACCTACAAACGGCTCATCGAGCTGTGCCAGCAAGGCCGAGTATCCTTCCGCCACGTCGTCACCTTCAACATGGACGAATACGTCGGCCTGCCCGAGGATCACCCCGAGAGCTACCACACCTTCATGCGTCGCCACTTCTTCGAGCACGTCGATGTGGAGCCGCACAACATCCATATCCTCAACGGCAACGCCCCCGACCTCGAAGCCGAGTGTGCAGCCTACGAGCAGCGTATCAGCGAAGTCGGCGGCATCGACCTCTTCCTTGGCGGCATCGGCCCTGACGGCCATGTGGCCTTCAACGAGCCCGGCTCGTCGCTCCGTTCGCGCACCCGCATCAAGTCGCTCACCACGGACACGATCATCGCCAACTCACGCTTCTTCGGCAACGACGTCACGCAGGTGCCCAAGACGGCGCTCACCGTTGGCGTCGGCACCGTCATGGACGCGCGAGAGGTGGTGATCCTCGCCAACGGTCACGCCAAGGCGCGTGCGCTGCAGCAAGCCGTCGAGGGCAGCGTGAACCAGATGTGGACCATCACCGCCCTGCAACTCCATCCGCACGGCATCATCGTCTGCGACGAAGCCGCCTGCGACGAGCTGAAGGTCGGCACCTACCGCTACTTCAAAGACATCGAGCGAGCGAACCTCCTCGGTAACTAAGGCAGCTGCGGCCGCCAACGAAGAATGCCGGGGCGGCTGCGGCCGCCGGCGAAGTTTGGCCGGGGGCGTCTTCGGACGCCGGCGAAGTTTGGCCGGGTACATGCCTGCAAAGTTTGCCGGGCGCATGCCGCTGGGAATAACACATCGGAAACGGTCAGCGAGGAGTAAAACAGGATGGCGGCGGGGATGATTCATATCGGTCTGTTCGATGGCATCGGCGGGTTTGGCATGGCGGCCGCATGGTGTGGCATCGAGACGGTCGTATCGTGTGAGATCGGCGCATTCGGTTCCGACGTGTTGGCCTCCCTGTTCCCCGCCGCCTATCATCATAAAGACATCCGTACACTGACAAAAACGATCATCGATGAAAGACTTATTCCACGATTCGGCACCGACTATGGCCGCCGTACGATACTCACCGGGGGCAGCCATCGGGCCTGTACCCGGCAGACTTCGCCGGCGCCCGCAGGCGCCCCGTTACCTCTGGCCAGAAATGCTGCGCATTATTGGTGACGTCCGACCGCGCTGGGTTATTGGTGAAAACGTTGCTGGCATCCTTTCAGGGTGGTACAACCCGCTCACGTCGTTACGCTGGAACGCGAGCCTGATCTATTCGGAGCGAGTAACGAGTTTCAAACAGAATACAGGCAATACACCGTCCACCGGATCTGCGAAGACTTTGAGGCCATCGGATATACCATCCGGCCGGTGGTTATTCCGGCTTGTGCCGTCGGGGCACCCCACAGGCGCGACCGAGTGTGGTTCCTCGCCTCCGATGCCGCCGCGGACGGTGAACATTGGAGGGCACACGATAACCCTGCCTCCGCGCCTGCTTCCAACGCCACGAGCGAGCCTCGAGGCCGCAGGGCTGAATGTGAACAACAAGAAAATGGCAGCGAAGAAGGGGGCCAGCTACTTGGAGGAAGTCGTGGCTGGGTTCGTAGTCCGCGCGGGTGTTTCCGGGATTTTCCGAATGAATCACCGGTTCGCACTGACGATGATGGGATATGCCCCGAATCACTGCGCCGCCGGATACGAGCGGATTTTGCGGACTGTCTGTCTGATGATGAAATCGAAGAAGCTATCCACCGCGCCGATAAACGATTCAACGAAGAAGCCCTAAGAGCGGCCGGCAACGCGATTGTCCCGCAAGTGGCTTATGAGATTATACGGGGGATCGTAGAGATAGAGCGGGGGAGCATTTTCCTGACGTCAGGAAAGAAGCAGACAAGGTATAAGAGTAAGATGTTATAAATTTCTTTTGATAGGGGCGGCCGGAGTCCGGGATGGATAGGCCGCCTTTGCTGTATATAGGCGGGTGACATTGTGTCTATCTTTTCACCTGCCAAATCGTCGCCCTTTCCCTCCGCTTTTGCTTCCTTTGCAAAAGCAAGGACAAGCAATCAATGATGACCGGACAGAACCAGACGAAAGAGGAACAGAACCAGACGAAAGAGACGGAGGGAAATCCTTCCATGTGTTTGACACGGGCGGAGCGTCGCGAGGCGCGCCGCCGGCTGATGGCAGCGCGTTTCTATTACTGGACAGAGGTGCGCCGTCGCCGCTTCGATGATGTGATGCACATTCTGTCCGAGCATGAGTTTTTCGTAGACGAACGGTCTATTATGGACGTGCTGCGTGGGGTCAGCCACTACCTGTCCGACCTACATACCCGCCGCGAAACGGCGGCCGCCCTCCGCCGTGCTTACCCCTCGTGGAACTGGGAGGGGTAAAAACGCTTTCAATACCTTTTCTTATTCACCGGCCGCGTGCCGATCGACCACGCCGTGGGGGTGATGGCGGCAACCTTACGCTGAGCCACGAAGTAACCCCCTTCCACTGCGTCCGGGCCGTCGGCCGGGGCGGGGAGTCCATCATCGAAGAGCTTAAACTGTTCCTCGAGCCGTTGCATGTGGGGATTCTCTTTTTCGGCGATGTTGAAAATCAGGTTGCCCGCCCGATTGAGCGGCTCGAGGTTGCCTTCAATTCGGGCGAATTTATCCGGTTTGGCTCGCTCGTCGGGTGCGATAGAGATGATGAATTTCCGTTCAACGGCCTTTTGAAGGAAAAGCGGCTTGAAAACCTGTTCGTAGAAGGGATCCTGTAGCTTGTTATTCTCGATGTAGTTGTAAATCGTCGTACGGTCGCGGACGTAATCCTTTTGGTAGTAGTACCAATTGACGAACTCATCATTGGTGACGTGGTCGAGGAAAGCCGTAATGACATACAGGCGGCCATCCAAAATGCCCAAAAGCACGTTCGACTTAAACGATCCGAGCGCTTTCACGCCCTTGCGGTGCGTCGTACGATTGGAGGGCGCCGGGTCGCCATAACTAATGAGGAAAGGAAACTTATTAAGCGGGGGCACGGCGCCCCATGTGATCTCTTTGAAGTACGTCCCTTCAACCACTGGGTTGTTGAAGCATTCCTTTTGCACCGAGGCGGCCGACACCTGAGCGAGTACTTCATCGATCATCGCCTCTGTATTCTTTTCCGGCCAGACCGAAACGCCCTCAGCAAAGTCCCGCTTGGGGTCGGGGCGGCGGATGTCTACCATTCGGATATTGATGATGTCCCAATTCCCCAGCGGCTTATTCCGCCCGGCCAGCTCACGGGCACGCGCACCGGCTCGGGCAATACAGCAATCGCGGGCGATGATGTTGCCGCACCAAATAACCAACAGGGGCTCGCTGAATGAGCGTGTAAAGTAGAGGGCTTGCTCTGGTCCAGTTCCATTTGTCGGCGATGATTTCAGGATTGCGGCATTCTTCATCCGTGTCGAAATCGTCGGGCAGGATAACGTCTGGGCGTACCTCGTCGAGCTTAAAACCGCGGGGCGACTGGCGGGCACCCACGGCAAAGAAGGAAACGCCGCGGGCGGTGATAAAATGTTCCTCCGTCCACTTTGTGCCCCGCTGATTGCCGTAATAGAAGGCGATTCGTTTGTTGGCCTCGAGCTGCGCCCGGTAGACGCGCAGCAGGCGCTCAGCATTGTCGCTACTGTTGGAGGTCAAAAGGATGTTCCGCTTGCGGCCGGTGAGCGCTAAAAACATCACAACGAACATCACCGTGGTGCTCTTTGACAGCTCACGCGCCCATGAGAGCACCTCGTACCAGTTGCCCTCCGTGGCTTGCCGAATGATGCGGGCGATAGCCTTCTTTTGGAAGCCTGCAAAGTCATATTTGGTGAACCGTGGGAAC